>JAABUZ0100000476.1_pt1 | contig 98218 bp, 18 predicted proteins | sample 5562091 | NCBI WGS metagenome assembly JAABUZ01 (sample SAMN12813069, study PRJNA571459) | rock metagenome | isolation source: Antarctica rocks | place: Antarctica: Victoria Land, Linnaeus Terrace sud | collected 2015-12-21
TCTTATCTTATCTTATCTACGCGCTAACCTGATTGGGCTAGCGCAGGGTCTACGCTAATCGCATATGGCTAGCGTGGACTCTTGCGTTAGCCCAATCGAGTTAGCGCGTCACGTGACGTCACGTGATTGGGTGGGTCGACTTAGACACTCGACGCGCATTCTTCGCCTGCCCCACCCTGTTAAGCTAGGAAATTTGCCTGACCCTAGGGTCAGGGTTGGGCGGGTCAACCCGATTGGGTTGAAACTCGACCCGACGATCACACTATATATGCTAACAATAAAAAATTTTAAATTGAAGTCAAATTAATTGCAACTTGAATTAAAGTATTTTCTAAATTATATACATTTGCTATATTTAATAATTCGAAATAATAGTTCTTTTTGTTATTAATAGTCTCGAGAACTTTTCGAGTTTCAAATTAATTTATATAATTTGTACAATTTTTAAAATTTGTTAACAATTAATTACTTAAATTAGTATTTCTTTTCTAAATTAACAAATAAAACAAATTAATTAATAAAATAATTGTATAGCTCTAAACTATATTAAGGTTTAAGATAATTTTATAAAATCTAAAATTAAGCAATTGTTTTATTAATTAATTTGTCTCTTCTATTAACTTAGAATAGTAATTAAGAAGCTTAAACTAGTGTTATACTAAATTAAATCTAGCAACTTTAATATTAAAAATTTATTTTATATTATTGATTTGCAATTATACTAGTATAGAAGAAAGTAATTACTTTTAGAACAATAAGTTTGTAGAGCAAAAGCTTTTTTTATTTACTTCTATATTTAGATAAGACGTCTAGAGCTTTCTACTAATAAAAACAACAATTGTACAACAATTGTATGTCGATTAAACAACAAAAATCTAAATAGTTTATAGTTGTTTAACGATTGTTTAACGATTTAAAATTAGAAATTAAGATTTTTTATAATTGAACAACGATTAGACAACGATTTAAGACTAGAAAATTGATTTTTTTATAGTTGAACAACGATTGTTTAATTTATAGATGCCTATAAATGCTAATTGTGATATAGAAAATTTTGAAAATTTTGAAAATTTATGTCAAGTCCTAAAGCTAACTTGATCGAGATTTTAACTCTTGACGTATTAAGTAATAAAATATCTAAATCGTTGATTTGTCAATGCGTGAAGTTGTTAAGACGTTTTTCTATTAATTCTATTAATAGTTTAGAGTTTAAACTTAAATCTAAGATTTTAATTTATTTCGAAAAGTCTTTATTTCGATTACTATTAACGCAATCAAGCTATAAATAGAAAAATCACGTGATTTGCAAAAAACATATACGCGTAAATGACTTTTTTATCTATATTTCTCTTATATATTTTTCTACTAGTCTAGTACTTAGGAAGTCTAATTAATTATATTTTTTTTGATTTAATAAATTTTTTAATTAATCGTTAAACAACTATATTTTAATCTATTTATGATTTAATTACGATTAATGATTGTTGAGGCAACCAACGATTAAACAATTGAAATTTAGAATTTTTCTAGTTGTTAATCGATTAAAAAACGATTAAGAAACAATTTTTAATCGATTTTTCGACAATTTTTCGACAATTATAGTACGATTTTTTGACGATTGTACAACGATTAAATTTTTCACTAGTCTAATTATATTAAACTTATAATAAAATTAAATCTTATTTATATTAATTTCATACTTAGAATAACAAAGTATACAATAAAAATGTTTAACAAAAACAATTTCAAGATAGAAAGAGAAGTCTTATTTATTTGACACAATTATAATAAATTTACTAAAATTGTCGCTCGACTAGTTAAGAAAAATGTGTATAATTAATATACATACAGCTTGTTTTTATAGTTAATTAAGTTTAAAATAAAAAGTATCGCAAAGTTATAATACGTTGTTAATAATATTTATATTTTTTTTACAATTTAGAAAATTCTTACAATACGCTTTTTTTAGATACATCTAGCTCTAAATACAAATTTAACATAAATATAAATCTTAAATTTAATATTAAAATCTTTTATATATTTTTAAGTTGCAATTTAAGAATTATTTATTTAAGCAAAAATTAATATTAAACATTAATTTAAAATATATAGAATTACAACTCTAAATTAATTATTGCATTAAATTGTTATATAGATGCAATTTTATTTAAAGAAAATAAATATTACGCGTTAACTTAATATATGTTGAGTCGAAATTTCGAATCTTCTTTTGCGTAACAATATTATGCGAAAAGCACTTTATCTTAAAAAGATAAAAACTAGATCTTAACTTAGCGCATATCTAATTCAAATTTATTATATACTTCAATATTACGTTATAAAACAAAATTTGATAAAACAACTTTATTTAGTAGAAGTAGATATTAAGCATTATTTAAACACAAATCTATTAATATATTCAAAATTTATAAATACAAATTATTAATTAAACTTATATTTAATACTAGTTTTAAAATGCTTCTTATTAAATAGTTTAATAGATTTTTAGAAAAGATTAATTTACGAAAATCGATATTATACTATCTCATTATACGAGAAGAGACAAGAGAGAAGACTTCATTAACAATGACGTTTACGATTCATCTTAATTGTTAAAATCAAATAAATGTGATTGATGCGACGTTGACAAATAATTAAGACGCACTTAATGCGTCTTAATGCGATTTATCACAAATTACGATAAAGATTATCGCGAAAATAATAAAGATCAAAAAGCTTTATAATTAAAAAAAAACGCATTTAAAATAATTTCGATAACGACGTTGATTAAGTGATGCATTTTTGTCGAAAAACTTATGCGTAAATTTAATAAACTCTTCGCGAAAAATAGACGAATTAATATAATTTTCGTATTAAAAAGATTAAAGAAGACAACAAATTAACTAGAAAAAGTAAAAAGAATTAAGAAAGACACACAAGATGCAAACATATAAGCGAGCATAATATAAAGCTTGTTATTAGATACACAAAAGACAATTAAAATAAACATTAAATAAACACTTTCGAAGCGACGATTAATTAAGAAGATAAAGTTAATAACGTAAATTAAAGAAAAAAATACGAAAAAAATACATAAGATAAACGCAATAAAGATAATTGCATTAATGCGCAATTTAAACATTGTTAACACATTAAATTTGCGAAAAGACATATAAGAGATAAAATGTTTCAAAAGAATAATAGTCTTTAAAGTTAATAATAAATGCAACAAAAAAATTCTAAAATGAAGTAATTTTTAGATTAAAAACGTATTTATTAAGACAATTTTGCGTTATAAATGCGCAAAAATAATAATGTACAACATTAAAGTAAAAAGTATGCTCAAAAACATAAAGAAAAAGAAAGCAAAAATAATGAAAAAATTATGCAAAATTATACATTAAGAATTAAAAATTAATAATATAACTTAACTTACAAGAAAGAGCGACAAGAAAAATACGTTTTTATTGTGATATAAGTAAATTATGCAAAGACGACAAATAAATATATTTAATTTAACGTAATTTATAACTTAAATATCAAAATAACAAAATATTATAATATAAATTGCAAGATAAAGCAATGCATAAAGTGTTAAAAATATAATTACTTAATATACAAATGCAAGAACGAACAATAATACGTTTATTGTATGCGAGATTATCGCTTCAATTAATGTTCGCATTAATTAAATTTATCAAAATAAAAATGCGACGTTTGCAAGAATGTTTACAAAGTATTTGATTTCAAATGCTTTAAAAGATAAAACGAAAAACTAAAAATAAAAAAAACAACGAAGACAAAATCGTTGTATTACGTCATTAAAGCGACGAAAACAAATAAAACAATAATTATTTTAATGATTCTTAAGAGCGCAACGACGTTTAATTAAACGTTAAAGAAGAAAACAAAACGCAAGATAACAGTAATTAATTATTCGACGTAAGCAAGTCGCATGCAAAACACTTTTATAACAACGAAAAAAGCGTAATTTAACAATTGATTAAGAAAAGACGCTTTAACGAATTGTTAAATAGTTAATCTACTCTAATGAGACAAAATGACAATAAGATAACAATAATATCGTTATAGAACATATCTTTCACACAAGAGACGCGAAATTTAATAAATATTAACATTAAGAATTACACGAAGCAACTTTAATAAAAACAAAAAACGAGTTTAGAATATTATAGTATAACGTTTGTAAATCAAGAAATAAAATAATAATTGCATTGTTTTAAAAGAATAAGATACAAAATTACGACATATTAATAATACAAAAGTCGTAATAACATTACATTAAGACGAAGATATACAATTTAAAACGCGCAAATTTTACGCTTGTAAATAACGATGAAAAAACATACTTCTACGTTAATAAACGCATTAATAGCAATAATTAATATAACACATAATATTTTAAAAATATAGAAACAATAACGTTATAATTATGTTTTAACAATAACAACACAAAATATAATCTTATTAACGTTTATAATGTTTACAACTTGCTTTCAAATAATTATAACAAAATAATTAACAAAAGTAATTTTTTAGCAATAAAGTTAACTTTGCGCATGCAAGACAAAAGTGTTATTGTAAAAAAAACTAATTTGCATTATTTCTTTTGAGCGAGTCTTTTTTATTTTAGACAACATTTATTTTTAAAGAATTTGTTAAATATAATGTGTGCGATCGACGTAATACTAACTTTCTCTTAAGAAATTATAACGAAAAATTATTAAAACGCTTAAATTACGATCAATTTATCGTTCGTTATAAAAAAATAACAAATCAATTAATATATTGCAATATAAACAAAAAAATAAAAAATTTATTCGATTATTTTTTAATAAAAACGATGTTAAATTTTTAAATATAAAAGAAGTCTTAACGTCGTTTTAGATAAAATTAAAAAGCTATAAACTTAAAAAAGTTTAACAACATATTAAAAGATTTATTATTCGAATTAATATTAAATGATCTAATAAAAAGAAACAATATTAATAAGTATACAACAAAATTGTTTAATGCTTAAAAAAACTATTAAAAACTTTATTTCGTAAGTAAGATTACATAAAAAAATCAAATCTAAATAAATAATAAAATGCACAAAGATAATTGAAGAAATTAGAAAACTACGTTAATAATATTGCATTTCTAACGAATAAACGACGTACATTTAAACATGCGACAAGAAAAACAAAATTTTAAAAATACACAAACGAAACAAATTTCGCAAACAAATAAAAATTTTGAAAAACATTATTAAAAATCTTTTTAAGATAACAAAGTAAATCAAAAATGCAATAACAGAAACGTTAATTAGATTTACTATATTATTATTACGAATTAATACGAACATTGCAACAATAACAAAGAACAAAATTTAAATAATATTTTAATTTTATTTTTCTTCTTAGTCTACAATTTTAATGAACAATTTAAACGAATTTTTCTATTCGACTTTTATAGAAGATAACGAAATAATGTTGAAGCGCAAAGTAATAAAAGCAATGCATAAAACAATTTCTAATAAAACATTAAAAATTTACGATGTAATTAATTGTACCTTGCGACAATTAATTCGCATTATTTTATTTTAAATAAAATTTCTATTTAATAAATACATTAACAAAAAGATGCAATCGTTTTATTTTTAAAAGACGATTACAATAATGTTGCGCAAATCGAGAAAAAAAAATTATTTTAAGTTGTTATTCTTTAAACTTATTGCGTTATTAAATATATTAAATAAAATATTAAAGTTAATAATATTGAAGCATCTTTATTACGTTATAAAGACGTACAAGATTCTATTAAGTATACAAATAGAAGCTAGAAAACAACGTTTAATCGACACGACGTTGCAATTAATTATACAAAAAATTACACAATATAAAGCGATCAAAAGAAAAAAGTAATATTTTTATTTAATTTCGATATATTAGACGCATTCGACAATGTGTCGCACATTCGATTGCTTCACAATATAAAGAAAAGACAAGTTTCTACTTGTTTACTTAAATAAATAAAGAATTTTTTTAAAAAAACGTTGTATTATTTTAATTATAAATAACTACACAATAAAGAAGCGCAATGCGAACGTAAATATATCGCAAATTTTTTTTTTTTTTTAGTTTTATATTTGTTTTACAATGCGAATTTATTAAAGATATACAATAACATTAAATTGCGAATTAGCGTTACGAATTTCGTAAATAACGTTAACATATTAATGTATAAAAAATTGATTAAACATAATTGCAAAATATTAAATTAAATGTACAATAAATGCGAGCAATAAATACGAAGTTATAAATTTAAGTTCGTGAAAAACAAATACGAACTAATTTATTTTTCGCAAACTTTAAAGAGATTTAATATGAGCGTCGATATAACGTTAACAAAATACGAAATAATTATTAAATCAAATATTAAAATATTAAGAATTTAATTAAACTTAAAACTAAGATAAAGAATTTACTTGCGTCAAATAAAGATTAAGCTAATAATTAAACATAAGAACGCGTTAATAATAGAAAGTTTAATATTTAACATTTCGTTAAAAACAAATAAACGCAAGTATATTATTATTAAGAAGTCAATAATAGTTTACAATGTTGTCGCATAATATACGTCTAAAAATATTAAAAATTTAAAAAAAAATTATTTCGAAGTTGCGATCGATACAAAATTGCGTATTTCGATGTATTACGAATGTTTACAAAATAACGTTTACAAAAGTTTTACAAATTAAAATTAATATATCTTTTATTAATGTGCATTTTGAAAAACTAATATAGAGATTAATAATTATTATAAATGTATAAGAATTAAGCAAAATAATAGACGTAATAATGTTGCGTATACGCAACAACTTAATGTTAAAAAGAAAACAAAAATTTAAATTTAAAATAACATTTTTGCAATTTAAGAAAAGATAAATGTAAATAAAACTTAAATTGACAACAATATTGCGATAACAATTTTATACAATTATCTTATAAATAAAACTCTCTAAGATAGTTATCGTGTACAACAAGAAAATAATTAAGAAAAAGCATAATGCATTTTTAATATAATTAAAAATAGACAAAATTAACTTTAATTAGTTTTTGTGCGAACAATAAATGTTTAATATTACGATAAGAACTTGCGATTGCGACTAAAGACGCATAACGATTAAGTATATTTTGTTAATTTATCTTAGGTAACGACAAAAAAGAACACAAACGTAACAAGAAATTAATATTACGAATCTACGACAATTGCTAAACGAGAGCAAATTTGTCGTCGCAATAATGCGCATAATTTTGATTATTAAATTGTTGCATCAATTTTAGACAACAATCTTGTTAACGATGTTCGAGTTTTTCTTAGATTTATAGAGTTTTCGTTTGAAGAATTTTTTTGTATCACGAATATCACGATATAGAAGACAAAGATGTAGCGTTGTTATAACGACTCGTTACGAACAAAATAACGATTGCGAATTTTAGTTAATTATAATTAGAAAAATAGACGCTAGTGTTATTCATATTTACTTTTGCATTTGTAGAACGTTTAAGATTTGCTTAATATATATTAAATATAAATAATATTTATATCAAATTCAAATATTGTAGAACTTATATAATAGCATTTTTGAAAAATTAAGTTAAAAATTAGACGCAAACACAACGTAAACAACGCAAGAGACAAAATTGTAATACAAATTCTTAATATGCTCTTAGCTTAAACTTAACACAAACGAAAGCTTCTATATTACTAATAATTTTAAACAATAGCAAAGATAAATTTAATATAAATTTAGTGTTTATTTCTTCGAAAACTTCTATATAATTATTATTATTATCTTCTAACTCTATAGATTATATAAAGTATTAAATAGTATTAGTTGATTAAGACTTTTAAATAAATAATTATAGTATATATTTAAATGCAAGTTATATAGATTTTATAAAACAAATTAATTTACTAAAGAGTATTTTAATAAATTAAAAATTTAATAATTAGAAAAAATTAATTGATAATAAGACTATATATGAGAAATTTACGCTAATTACACGCTTATTATCTTTCAAGAAGCGTCTTATTACAATAATAAGAAAATTCGCAATATTTAAGAAAAAATTCTATAAAAAATAGATAAAATATACAAAAGAGCTAGATCATAAAAAAACTAAATATAAAAAGAACGCAAGTAGAGTCTAAGTATAGAAAAGAATTTTTAACATTATTGATATTGTTTTAAGATAAGTTATATAAGTAGCTTAAGCATAATATATGCTAAACTTGCACAAAAACATAATTATTGTTAGTAAAATATTTTATTTTTTATCTAAGAGTAATTATTGTAGCAAGTACGTATAGCTCAAATATATAATATATATTAATTCACTTTATCAAAGTAAAGTCAAATAAAGAAATTCAATAGCGTAGACAATATATATTGCGTATCGCAAATATCGAAATATATTAACAATTATTATATTAGATGTTAATATAGTCTATACTTAGTTTAGCAATTAATTTATTAAATTTAGGAGCTTCTTATTTCTAATTTGTGCTAGCTTTAACTTAGCATATATATAATATAAGTAATAGAGATAATTTTACTTTTTAATTTTTTTTGTAGATATATTAATAGTTAACGCAATATTTGTATTAACTATATATAGACTTAATATATAATTTGTATTGCAAAAAAGACAATTGCACTTATTAAAAGATAAGATTAATTTGCTATTGTTAAAGATTGCATATAAATTTAGTATAGACTTAATGTATGCAAAGTAGTTAAAAACTTACAATTTTTTGTATCAAGGTTTATATTTCTCGCAATTAAATATAAACTTAATATAGATAAAATATAATTTTGTAATAACAAAATTACTTTTATAGAAGTTAAAAGCTTTTTTAAGATTTTTATTTAAGCTTATTGTAAGTATAAACTTGAGACATATTAAATATAATCTAACTAATTAAAAAAGACTTTTGTATTAAATTTCTTGCTTTTATGTTTGTTTTTATCTATTAGTTACGTATATACTAAATATAAATAAAGTATAAATCTTTTGTATTTTTTAAAATTTTAAACGCATTATTATTAGCTAGTTTTCTTGCTTTGCGCTTCTTAAATGCTAGTATATACTTAGTATAATATTAATATAAAATAAAATAAAATAAAGAAATTTATTCGAGATTTTAGAATCTTTTGCAAGTATATTAACTTAAAATAATTTAAGTATATACTATATATAAATTAACAATTCGAAATATACAAAAGCAAATTTTTCGATTGCAATATTTGTTTAACGCTAAAAGTAAATTAGTATAGACTTAGTATTAATTAAAGTTAAATTAGAAGCATGCTTCGTGCAAACAAACTTAGAATTAAAAAACAAATTTTTAAAAGACAATAAACAATAATTAAGAAACAACTTTAAAGCTTATGTTAATATAGACTTAGTATAGACTAAATTAATATATAATTAAATACTTAAGAAATAGAATAAGCATTTATATATAATATAGAAAATAAAGAAAATAAAAACTAAGTTAACTATATATATAACAAACATAAAATAAGTTTATTTTGCAATAAAAATATATATTATAAAGAGACACAAAAGCTAGATTATAACAATTGCAAAAATTAAGCTATATTGATGCTTAATATAATCTAATCTACGCGATATACTTTATATCAATAATATATAAATATATAGATGCACTTATTATGTGTTTATATTTGTACAACGCATAAGTTTAGCTTAATTAACGCTTAAATTAAATATATTTCAACTTAGTTGCATAGCTTGCGTTATGTCAATCTCTAAATTTAATTTATAATTTAAGCGTATTGCAACAATATAAGCGCAATCTATATTAAGTATAAGAGAAATATATATCTTTTGACAAGATAATGTATATTGATTAATATATTACTAGTACTAGAATTTGCAACTAAATATGCTTAGTCTATATTGTATATAATAGAAAATATATAATTGTTTACTTGTATTAGCATACATAATAGATACGTATATAAAGTCGCAACTAAAATATTGTTATTAATTAATATAAATTTAGCATAGACTTAATCGAGTTTAAATATATAAAGAGCTAACAATTAATCATAGTAAAAGTTATTTCGCATATTTAATTACTCTTTATAACAATATTACAACTATCTATACTTAATATATTCTAAGTTGCGATCAAATTTAACATTTGTACAATCGAATTAAACAAAGATATGCAAGTTTCAAAATTAAATGTAACTATTAATACTTAATATATACTAAACTTAGATAAAATTGACTTTGATTATTGTTTTGTTCGAAGATTTTAGACATAAATATTGCTTATACTTAGCATAGATTTAATTTAAACAAAGAATAATTATTTATTAATATTATTTTGATTTTACATATATCTAGTTTAATCTAGAAATAGTTTCAATATATATCTTGCAAGAATTATACTATAAATAAATATGTACTTGAAGATACAAAGTTTCAATTTAGATAAAAACACAAATCTTGATAAAATAGTAAATGTAAACTATAGCACTAACACAAAAATGTCTACACGCAGTCTTGCTCTTATCAAAAATTATCTCTCTTATTATTTTAATAGAGCATTACACAAAGCACTAAGAAGCTATGTAATTTAGATAGTAATTTGTACTTAATCAACAAGTATATTCTCAAAAGTACTAAGTTCTAATACTTGATATCCTATTTCTTCGACGCAATAAGTGTTTTTACTCTTCTTTTTATACTACTAACTAAATTATGCAAATAGTAGTTATTCAACGTCTTCTATGTCTTATACAAAGCATTAAACAAGATTGTTTTGATCTTTTCTTTATTGCTAATTACGTATTGAATATTAGAATTAATTTTGTAGACGTATTCTTTAAGAAGAAATTAAAGATGCTTAGTTAAGTTTATATCTAAACTATATAGCGATCATTTTATAGCGTTTATATTGTTTTCGCGAGATTACAATATTATTGCTTTGATCGTATATATAGAGACATTGTCTTGCATAAAAATAAGATTTGATTAATAGATTTTTAACAAGTTGTTCTCGAGTACGTTGATGTAGAATCTAGCGAAGTATTTATATTTTTTCGCCTTAAGATCTCGCTCTAATACATAGAGATTTGAACGTTCTACGTCTTAAAAACAAGCTTACACTATAATACTAAAGTTGTGCTCTTTCTTGTATAATTGAATTATTGCTTTGTCTTACTTTTGCGCAGATATACAAAAGCATTATTTGTGTCGCTTGAACGTGTCTCTTTCGACAAAATATTTGTAAGTTATTGTTTATGCGTATCGCTTGCCTGCTATCTTGAACGTCAAAAACAATTACTTTTTGTATAATTAATTAATAATATTCTTCTCTTTTAGTAGTCGATAGAGAGTATTGTGCGAAACGAAGACATCGATCTTCTCGACAAGATTTGTGTATATAATTTTGGAATTCTGACGCACAATTCTTAGAATATGTCTCTTATTACGTATTGAGAGTTTTTTGAGTCTTTTAGAACGTAATTTGAATACGTCGTTGTAACGTACTAAGACGTTTTCGACGATAATTCTAATAATGTGTCGCGAGAGCTTAAATTCTTTTGCAATTAACACAAACATGCTCTATAAATAATAACTCCTGCGACTAGCTCTATTTAATAAGAAGTATATTTACTATATTGACGTCGATTGCTAGATATCGAAGACAACAAAGTTCTAATTATAATGTAATGTTTTTGTAAAGATAGTAAATAATAAGAGAATTTAAATAAAAAAACGCAAAAAAACGCGTTTGCGTATAGACTTTTGCGAAGATACTATATATATAGACGCTATTTATGCTTACTATAATATATGTTAAGAGCGAACAAATTTATCGCGTTAATAACTTGAGAATTCTTGTAATAGATTCTAGGATTGACAATCTAATTAAAAACGTTTATGCTATATATATGCTAAAATATTTGTGTATAAATAAATTTAGTCTATACTTAGAATATGCTATAAGAAATTACTAATATATATTAGATTTATGCAAATAATTGAGAAAGATAAAAATAAAAGACGCAAAAATAATATTTTAATTTCGCGAAGAATATTAGTATCTTTATTGCGTTTAACGTTTTAGTTTTATTTGAGTTTAGTCTATACTACGCAATTGCTAAATCTATATCTAGATTGCGTCTTGCATTAGCGCGTAATTTCGACGCGTTTAGATAGTTAAGTTTTTATTAATGCTAGATATATATTTAGCTTAGCAAATCTTGTCTTGTAACTTGTAATTATTAATATATTTTATTTTAAAAATTCGATGGTTAATATATGCTATGCTTGTAATTAATTATTTTTTTAACACTTTAAATTTTTATTGATTCTACAAATTTCTAGATGCGCACTTTATGTTACGTATATACTACGTTTATTTCGAATATATAGAGAGTAATTCAATATTTTTATATAGCATAGATTATGTTTATGCTAGACATATCTAGAGATTATTCTAGATCGAATTTTGCACCCGGGGTAAGCTTATTCCGGGTCAAAGATTTGCATCCAGGATAAAATGTAACTCGCGCAAACTTCTTAGATCTATAGAGTTCTTGTTTGGAGAATTTCCTTGTACTATAGATATTACAGCAGAGATAAAGAAGGCAAAGCGCTATTAGGACGAAGCGCCATCAACAGATGTGCGACTATAGATTCTGGCCAATCAGAGCAGACGAGCAGCGCTAGCGCCTGCCTGTCTACTCTGATTGACTAAATTTAGATTCGCGAATATATATATAGATCTCGCATAGACTCTTAGAGGTGTTAAATCGAGTATAAATTTAAAAAAGAAGCTTTTTAGAAATTTCTTTTTTTTACTCTTTTAATATATAACAACTCTAGAATATACTTAATATATTGTTTGCTCTTCTTAATTTAATTTAATCTTCTATTTAACTTCTTTTTAATTTTTCGACAATTTGTTTTCTTAGATATAAATAATAGTTATAGAGTTTATAGATGTTACATTTGTTAAATTTGTTATTTATTATCAATATATTTGTCTAGTTATTTTTAATAACTCTTGTTTTTTAAGAAAAAAATTATAGTATATATATTTTCTATTTTCTATTGTCTAATTCGACTAGATCTAGTTTTATTTAACTTTTAATTTAATAGTATTTTAATATTTTGCAATATGCAATTTCTTTAATGTTAATTAATTATTTGTAAAAATCTACATATTAATATTCTGCTTTTTTAACTAGAAATATATAGATATTATATGCGCAGATGTTATATGTTTCGTATATAGTATAATTATATGCTTTCTTAAATTGTAATTTTAATTGTTTGTTATATTTAATTTTCGAAGAAAATAAATTTCTATTTCAACACATTTTGAAGATTGTAAGTTTTTCTTCGAAACTCTAATTTGTAATCTAGACTTATCTATAATATACTATAAGATTAATCTTAGTTCAATTGACTTAGTCTTTAAATTGTAATAATTTCAGTTTGTTATTTTGAACTTTTTGAATTTTTCGAATTTTTCGAATTTTTTGATTAAGTTCTTGATTCTCGTAATTTGAAGAGAAAGGTTTTACAATAAGTAAATTATTATTGTATAGCTTATTATATCTTGTTTTTTTGTATTTTATGCACTTGTGTAGAATAATTTCAATTTTTTATGAGGTTTTTTTTTTAATTTTAATTGATGAATTTATATCTATAGACTTTATAGACTTGTTTTGGACTCAATCTAAATTTTTATAGTTAATTTTTGTTTTACATTTAATTGAAGTTTAAAAGAATTAGAAGCGCAAACTCTAGTTAAGTAATTCTTCTATAACGTTATAAATCTAATTATATGTTTATTATATTATAATTGTAATTGTAGATTTTTCTTCTTCTTCTTTCTTCTTCTTTTTCTCTTTATTGAGTATATGTAGTTCTAGACTACAATACTATATAATCTATATATATCGAGCTAGTAAATTACGTAATCTTATCTATCTCTCTACTATTGTTATATATAGTATATTAATCAATTCTAATGCTTGCTAGCATATAATTAAAAAAACTCTTAAAATTCTTAAAATTCTTTTGTATCTACTTAAGTTCTTTTATTGTTCTTAGAATCTACTTTCTTATTGCTATTTTAATCTTCTTTAGATAATTTAAAGCATAAGCTATATTTTTTTAAATAGAAAATAATATTTTAATAATTAAGACTTTGACTTCTAGCGTTCTTTTTATTAAACTTTGCTTATTTTAATAGTATTTTCAATCTAATATTATATACTTAAGTATTTGTAAATCTTTGTATATACTTGTATATTTAGAAATATTGTTCTGTTTAATTAAACATTGTTAAAAACATTTATATTCTAGCTTTTTTTGTATAAAATTGCAAAAGTAAGTTTGTCAATACTTTTTAAAGATTCTTTGTTTACTTTTTCAATATCTAATAATTAACATATTTAATATAGTATTTGTTTTTGTTAGTCTTTTGCTATCTTGCTAGTTAATTTCTTCTTATCTTGTTGTCGATTTGTTTTCTAAGATACAAAAATGTAATTATAAAATCTATAAATATCAATTCTATTATTTTTGGTATTATTTTTGTTAATTTGTTTACTTTTTTACTCTTAATAACGTTCGTCTTAACTACAATTTATAAAACATATTAGCGAAAATACGTTGTTTTCTTTCTTTTGTTTATTTCTATTATAATATATCTTTTAAAGTTAAGTTTTCTATCTAGTTATTCTATACAATCTTTTAATCTAACACTTAAATTATTTAATAAACGGAAAAAAAGAATTTTTTGTTCTAGAAAGAATAATAAAATTTCGAAGTCTACAAGTTGAAAAGTACAGTCAAACAATCCTAACAAGTCTGCGTACGCATCTAAGAATATTGTAATTGTCAAAATATCGTTGTTTGTCGATCTCGATAGACGGAAAACACGTCTTTAGAAATTATTAACTCTACAAACATCTATTTAATACAAACATTTACTATGTCGACTCTCTCTTATACAATATATTAACAATTTAATAGTTTACCATCTTAATTGTAGAACAAAAGCTAAAAATACGCTGCGCAAAGTTTTTAAATTAAAATTGACAACAAATTCGACGAATAGTTGTTTTATCAATTTTGTTGTCAAGTTACGTAATTGGAAATTGCAAACAAATAATAGAAATATAATATTTTTATAATAGTACAATTGATTTAGTAAATTTTTTTAGAGCATAGTATAGAAGATCTGGTTGTAGTAACTATCTACGCAGAAAAAGCTACAAATCGATTTACAAAAAATAAAAAACAGCAATACTAATATAAGAGTCTATAGATTATGTATTGTATTCTCTAGATAGACTATAACTTAGATTTTAATCTAAACAAATAAAATCAAATTAGCCAAAATCAAAATCAGAACTAGAGTTAGAGTTAGAATTAGAAACTATTTTTCTATTAATAGATAGATATTCGAATATAGAGACAAATATAGATACAAATTTTAAATTTGTTTCTCCTATATTAATAGGAAGAGTAACAAAAAATATATTTAGAACAAATATAGTTAAAAAGAACATATTTAAGTTTAGAAAACTAGAAAAGATTGCAATCAAGAATTATAATAAAAAAAATAATTCTACTATTGTTCATATCTATCTTGAAATATAGTGAAAACTTAATCCCAGTTACAAAAGACAATTATGATTTTAATATAACAGAAACTATAACTATAGAGTCTATAGATACAATTTTAGAAAATCAAATACTTAAAAAAACAGAATTTGAGTTAAAAAAGTCTAATTTAGTTGTCAAAAAGCAGAAAATACAACAATTATCTGTTAAATACGTAACTAGTAATAAGAAACAAATAGATCTAGACAAACAAATTAGCAAGACAAAAACAAAAATTGAGAAATTAATTACTATAGCAAAGATTATTAAACAAAGAAATTCTCTAAAGTAGACTATATACTACGTAACAAATATATTTGAATATTATTATATCGATTTAGTGCAACAACGTGTTAGTTGTTTAGTGAAATAATTCGAATTAAAACTTAATCGAATAATAAATTGTTTAGACAATTTAGACGAAGCAAAAATGCAAAAGTACTAAAAAAAATCTACTAGAAATTGAAATTATATAATAGAAATAAATTAGATAGATATATTGAGTTTGCGTTAGTTTATTAATAATGTTACAAATAATCGACTTGTTTAAATTTTTGTAAAAATCGAAACTTGAACAGAAGTAATTAATAAATTCAAAAATAATATCTATAAAATTTAGAAACGACAAATTACAACTAGTGTTAAAACAATTTTATTTAAAAATATAAGAGAAACATATTTTATAGTAGAAGAGTATATAGACAAAACCTCTATAAAAATATAAGACAATATTAACAAAGCAATCAAAAAATTAATTGTATATACAATATCGAAATCTGTAAAAGACATTCCTACAATTATAACTATAATTGAAAATTCAAATACAAATAAACTGCTAGAATACAAAAATAAATAGGAATTACTATTTATAAAAGTTATAGTTAAGCGCAATATTAAATAATATAAAGTTATATTGCATACTATTTCTATATATATAGTAAAAGAAGAAAAAATACTGCAAAATTTGCAAACAAATATCGAATTGTTTAATAATATTTAATTAATTAGTAATCTAGTATAAATGTTATTAGAAATACACAAAGAATGAAAATTATTCGACAATAATTGTTTTTGAAGAGAAATTTGATATACGCAAAATATTTCGAAAGAGAAGAATTTATATATAGATGAAATATCTTAGAATAGCAAAATATAAGAACGTCAAATCTAGTATACAATGTTACAAATATTAATTCTATAAATATCTTACAAAGAAATGCACAAAAGAAGTTAAACATATATACTATAAATTGAATTATATATCTTAAAGTTATAGATATGCTCTTTACATCAACAAACAGTTGTATATCTATTTAAATTCAAAATATGTTAATCGTAAAAGAAATATATATAGTTACAAACAACAAGTAAATATTCTACACTAGTAGTCGATTTAACAATATTAACAACAATTTATTGCAAAAAAATAACAAATAATAATATCGGAAATTTTTGTAACACTCTTAAACAAAAATATAAATAAAAGAAAATTCGAATTCTACAATACAATTGTGTTAGAAGTAGATTTTCTATAAAATTGTATTTGCAAAACGCAATAGATGTTGTGCTAATTCAAGAATTATAAACATATAATAAAAAATATAATATAGAACTAAATTATTTAAAATTCTTAAAAATTTGATTAGTATATAGAGACTATAGATCTAGAGTAACAATATTTGTATCTAAAACAACTATAGATATTAATTGTATATTAAAACTAGATATAATAGCAGATTCTAACGCACAATTAATTATTATCGACAACAAGATCTTGAACAATAGTATTGCACTACTATATATCTATAATAAAAAATGTTAAAACTCTATATTCAATTATTATACTATAAATCGAATTTTGACAAATTTTCAATCAAAAAGTATAGAAAGGTTTATTTTAACAGAAAATCTAAATGCATATTATTTGTATATTATTTGTTAAAAGTTTATTTGAATAAAAAGAGCTCTCGCTTACGACGTTGTCTATCGTTGCTTTTTGCTTCTTTTGTATTATTCTCAAAATTCTATCTCTTTTACACTTCTTTCTTAGCAATTAAGTAACTTATTCTTGTTTATGTTTGTTATTACGATCAATCTAAATTATCTTAAAATCAATTGTTGATTAATTAACAATAATATTACTTAAGATAATTGAGATTAAAAGATTGCTTGTTATTTACTATTTTTAATTATAGAAATCTAGAATCTCTTGCTTCTAAACTATAAACTTAGATATATTTAACTTTTTGTTGTATTGCTCTACTTATATATTGGCAAAAATTTCTTATTTGTACTTAAGTACTAGACAATAGCTTGTTGCAAAACTTGTTGTTTGCAAAAAATGTTGCAAAATACTGTTAATTAATTCGACTTTCTACAATATCATTTCGAGAATACAAAAAATATATTATGTTGAATTAAAATCTATATAGATGTAATACAATTTTATATCGATCGAATAATTAAGTTGTAAAAAAAGTAAATAATAATTGAACAAAACTAGAGAGTAAACTTATTAATCTGTGCAAATATTGTTATTTTTGTTGCTCTTCTTTTAACTTTTATAAAATAAATACACAATTGCAATTCGACTTGTATACAAAACTTTCTACTATAAATGTTGAAAAAAATTTAAATTAAAAAGATTAGTTCAACCTTAATCTATTAATGTCAATTAAATTAAATATATATTACTTAAATATATACGCGTATAGAGCTTGAGATATTAAAGAACATCTTTGTATTTAATTTTGTTGCTATAATACTTTGTAGCTATTGTTGATTAACATACAATTTAACAAAATCGACTTAACTTAAGAGTATTAATTTGACAATCTTAAAGAGATCAAATCTACTCTAAATATTTAGAATTTTCTCGAATTTCTTTAATACTATTAATTTAATAATATAAATATATAAATTGCAATTTTGCAATTTATATAGCTAACATTTATACTTTTAATAGCTACTTTTATAGATTCTAGACTTTTAGCTCTTTTGACAATCGAATATTGTAATTTAGATTTATTTCTATTGCGCAATTCTACTAGTAAACTCTTTACTATAATATTTAAGTAACAGTAATTAAAATAAAAAATTCAAAGAAAAGAAAAAGATTGTAAGTTTCTTCGAGATATTATATTTAATATCGATTACTAAGTTTTTTGTTAGTAGATTGTATATCTTTAATATAAACAACAATTTAAATTTTTGTATTAAATTTTACTTTATTGCATTTGCTTTTTATAATAACATTTTCGCAATTTAAGACTTAACGTTTTCGAATTTTCTTTTTAATTTAATTCTTATTAACAAAAAATATATATTAATTCTATAAAGCGAGAAACCCCTTTTAACTTTAATCTTTTGCTCTTTTAAAAAATTCGAAAATAAAATTTGTATTTTTGTAAACAAAGGTTTACTCTATTAGATCTCTTGTACTTAAGTAAAATATTTTAGCAAAGATTTAAACTTTTTGAAAATATTTATCATCTATTGCTTACGTTAAACAATTAATAATACTATTAATAGTATTTTATTTTGCTCTATTTTTTTTATAAGCTACTAACAAGCGTTTTAGACAACAATAGATTTAATAAAATTATTTGCAATCTTGTAATAAATTATATTAATTTCAAGATATTTGAGCAAAGTTATTTATTATATTAGATTTGCTATAATATTTAAGTTGTTTATTTTAAATATAGATTCAATTAATTGCTTATTTAAACAATCAATTGTATAAGTTGTTTGCAAAATTTATATTAATTTAGAAAGTTTAATAATAAACAACAAAAACAAATAAAATATAACAAAACTATTTTCAATCTATATATTGTTTAAGAACATATAACTTATCTTGAGTGCAAATTTCTCACTCGAGACAAGCTTCTTCTAAGTAAAAATTCTTACTTGAGAGGAACTTTGTTTATCTTGAGTCTATGCTTAGCATAAATCTTACGAATCAAAGAAATTTATAATGATTTTCGTTCGCGATCGAGATTTATGCTCAATATATATATAGCTTATATAGAGTATAAACTTCTTTATTTAGTATTAAGTAAAAATTAACACTTAGAGTTTTGCTTCTTTTCAATATATGCTAGACATAAATTTAATCTTCTATATCTATTGTATTTTTAAAATTGTATAAAGTTTATAACGCGCAATTAATTAAAATTCAAAAACAAGATTTTCGCATTGCAAGATCTAAATTTTTTATAACATAAATCGCTTTTAGATGTAACATAAGTTTAACATAATTTTTTATTTACGCAATTTAGTTGCTTATTTTGCATATATATTATATTTAAGTTTAGTTTATATTTAATTTAAATCTTAATAACAATATATCTTTTAATAATATTAGCAATTTTTTCGTCTTCGATATCTATATATTTTTTAGCAAGAAGAATTCTTTTACGTTTAAGAATTTCGCAAATCAAGATTAATAAGCGATTTCGCAATAAATAAATAAAATTGAGATTTACTTTATGCTTATTGTATACTATATATTTGTTAAATATTTAAGCAAACTTTAAATTTTAATAACATTAATACTTTTAAATTAAATGCAATATTAAGTAATTGAAACATTTATAATAATGCTTTTATAAATAACTAAGAAAATTAAAATATATTAAACAATTAAGATCTTAATAGTTTTGACAAATTATTATTTATAAAATTTTAGAAAATAGATTCTTTTCTACGCTTTATATTTATTGTATGCTAAACTAATATTTATTATATACAAAGCTTTATTAACGTTAATAAAATTGCGATTATTTTCGAAGAGCGCAATTAAGTAATTGTATTAAAAGTGCAAAATTATTACAATATTTTAGTATATTTATATACGCATTTAAAGAAAATTCTTTATTTTATATATAAAAAAAGTACAATATTAGTCAAGATTTTAATTAATATATTTATTAAAGCGTTAATTGATATATATATATTTAATGTATATTTAATTTAAGTATAATATAATTTTAACTTATATTAAGATTAGATTTAATTCTTTGTTGTCGCAATTAACTTCAAGATTATTTAAGTTATTCTTTTATTTTTAAAAATTAAGAAGAAAGACAAAGTAAGCAAGATTTAACGTTAAAGTTTTAAATATTTCGAAATCAAATATTGCGAACACGCGCATTTTAATATATTACGCATATATTTAGCGTACAATAGAGTTAAGCTTAAGAATATTAACAATCTTCGATAATATTTTACTTAATAAATATATATAATAAATATCAACGCGCAATTAAAATGTTATATAAAGATCTAACATTATAGATTAATTAGCGAGAGAACTATTTGTACGTAATGCTAGCTACGAATCTATTAATATTGCGATAGTTAACAAAGTCAAATGTTTTTAGCATCGACAAGCAAGACGTTCGCAAGCATTCGATGCAATCTTTACAACAAATCAACTCTTTCAATTGCGAAAACAACAACAACATTTATTATTATTATTACTACTATTATCTTGAGTTCTCACGTATGATAAGATACGTATAATCAAAAACATGCAAAATTATTTATAACTATTATTATTTACTTCTTGTACGCGTTGATTATTGTCACGATGTTTGTTACATTACAATTACGAAAGACGTGTTTTAAAATATTGCAAAAAAGTCTTAAAACGCTATGCGTATAAATTTAGAAAAGCTAGAAAAAAATTATATACGCGTACGTCACGTAGATAAGAAATTAAAAATTCTTGTATTGCATACAATAAAAATACAACACAATTATAAAATTAAGAATGTTTGAAGCTTATAACGTGTTTGCTTTCTTAAAATCTAAATGCATTACAATTGTATATTTATTTGTATCTAAACAACTAATATTATGAGCGAATTGTTGCGAGACTATTTATTTTAATAGATAAAAGCAATAATATGTTCGACTTTAAATATTTTTACGATGTGCTTGCGTTCTTGCGATTCAAATGCGTCAAAAAGAGAACTTTATAATTGTAATTTGTTGTTACGTGTACTTATTACGTCAAATCGAAAACATTGTTTATTTATGTAAAAATATGAACAAAAGTTAACGTTAAGTTTAAGCATTAAGACTACATAAACACAAAAATATATAAGCACTTTATATTAAGAAACAATTCTTACATAATCGTAATTTATAAAGAGAATTTATATGTAAATTTTTAAGATTCTCGTTTTTAATGTGCACAAGTTTAAGAATCTAAGATTGTCTTTACAATTCTTATAAAGAATTTTCTTGTACGTAAATATTATAATAGATAATTTTTTAATATTGAAGCGTCGCAACTTGGATTTAAAAATTTGATTGCGCAAAAATACATAAAACTCGCATAGACTCTTAGAAGTGTTAAATCAAGTATAATTTAAAAAAAATACTATAAGTTTCTAAAGAAATAACAAGATTAACGCACACGTTGTGTGCATTTCGAATTTATAATTCGAGTATACAAGAATTAAGAGTTTATTATATAAGAAATTTATAAGATAAATTTTTACTTAATCTATGCTATTTGTAAGCTAATCTTATAGATCTATTGAATTAAATATTTTTTACTTTTTGATACAAAATTATAATATACAAATCAAATTATTAACGCAAACTTAATATATATCGATATTAATTATTTTCGCGTTTTAATAAATTACAAATTATAATAATATATACAAAATTATATCTTTATTAAATATTTAATTTTTAAAAACTTTATTTATAATTAGTTTTATTCTAATACAAGTTTAATATATATTAAACATATATAAAATTCGATTATTTTTAGAAAAGCAACAAAATTAAGATTAGTATATACGATGCGCAATTAAATATTTATATTTTTGTTAATTAAGAACAATTTTTATTCTTTATACTAATTGTACGCAAAAATTATGCTTATTATTTATTATATTTTATCAAAATGTTTCGAGAAATTGTCGACAACATAATCGCAACAATTAAATAACAAAATCTACTATCTTTAATAGCGCATAAGCTAAGCTTATATCTAATAAATGTCTTGTTTGTGCTAAACTTTTTGCAAAACACTTTGTTATCTCTTCTATTATATTCGATTTATGCATCAAATATAACGAGATTGCTCTATGTTATATATATAATAATTTTAATATAAAAGATCGCATAACAACATTAATTTATAAGCAAAAATTTAAGAATTTTTTTGTTAAAACAATTTTGAAAAATTAGTTTATATTTGATTTAAGCTTTGCATAAATTTAACTTTCAATTTATAAAAATTAAGCAAAAATTTGTTTTTAATTAATTGCATTCTTTAGAGAAGCAATAAATTAAAAATATTATTTATTTTAACAAAATTTTTTAACAACATATTATGGTATACTATACTTATGTTTAGACTAAAATTTTTATAAATTAATTATGTCTCGAAATAAATTTTGCATTTAAATAGATTTAAGACAAAATAAATTTGTATAATATTTCGAATTAAAACAAGAATTATTATTGTAAGTTTAATGCATGCATAATATGTATTAAGTATGTGCTCAAATTGCAATAAAAATTAATATCTATTATTACGCGTAAATTAATGTAAAGATTATCGAGAATTATTATACAATATTTATTAAGATATTTAAAGCGTTAAAAGAAGCTGTTCGTCAAATTATTTAAATTTCTTATATCGATTATAAAAACAAAGTATTGCAAATTTTAATAATAAATATAAACAAAAAACAAGCTCGAGATATATTTAATATATATTAGAATTACACGAATATTGTTAACGTTTTGTCTTAAAAATATGAAAAATATTTTTATAATTTTAACAACTCTTAAGAGTAATTTAAATATCTCGAGTATATATTAATTTTTTGTCGAATATATTTTAAGTGTAATTTTCAAAAACGTTATTTTAATTATTTAACAACTTATTTTATTAATTAACTTTAAGAAATTAAGATTGTTAACGAATTATTATAGTGCATAAATAGTATAAGCATATTATATCTTAAACTTAAAATATAAGTTAAATATTAAAAGACAAAATAAATTCTTGTCGAATTATATAAAGAGAAATCAAAGATTTTTTTGCATTAATAAACGCTAATTCGCAATCATATTAATATAGAAGAAAGTAGTTACTTTTAAGACAATAAATTTGCGAAATAAAAGCTATTATTACTTGCTTCTATGTTTAGATAGAACTTATATTTGTTCTAAGTTATATTTATACTAATTATATACTAAAATAAGAAAATACGCTATTAAGATGTTTGAAAAGAACGATTTAGAAATAAAAAAAGATTTTTTATTTACTTGACGTAATTGTAATAAATTTAATTGTATTGTTGCTTAATTAGTTAAAAAAAACATATACAATTAATTTATATTTAACTTAATTTAATAGTTAATTAAATTATAAATAAAAAAGATCGAAGAGTTGCAGAGTGTTATTAACAATATTTATATCTTTCTTTTAATTTAGAAAATTCTTATATAATACTTTTTCTTAACAAACTTAATTCTAAGTATAAATTTAACACAAACACAATATTTAAATTTAATAACAAATTTTTTTATACATTTTAAAGTCGCAATTCAAGAATTACTTATTTGACAAAAGATTAACGTCGAACATCGATTTAACATATGTTAAAGAAAGAATTTAAAATGTTTTCTTTATTATGTTAATATGCAAAAATATTATCTAAAAGAGATAAATATCGAGCATCAACTTAGTATATGTTAGATAAAAATTCTAAAACGTCTTTTTTATTATGTTAATATGCAAAGATACTATTTAAAAGAGACAAATATCGAATAGTAACTCGATATCTATTGTTATTTATCTTCGATAAATATAAGTTAGACTTAAGCTCTATAAACAATATGTCAAAATCGAGCAAAAAATATATAACAATATTATTAAAATATCAAATTAAAAATTAAGTGCGAGAATAACGCATGCAACGCATGCGTTAAAAATGTAATAAACTTTTACAAAAAAAAGAAAAAAAATTAACAAAAAAGTTGTTAAATTAAAGAAATTCAATATTATTAGCAACACAAAATGCATTTCGAACGTAATTTTATTGCAAGCAAATTAAAAATATTAATTAAGTAATTAAGACAACAATAAAGATAAATTGACTTATAAGTTTATATCTTCGTTTTACGAATATTGCATAATATTGATAATCTAAGAACTTTTATTTAATTTCGAAATATTACGCATAAATCTAGCTTATATCGAGTTTATGTCAAGTATTAATTTGAAAAAAGATTTATTACTTTATTAAAAAATTAAAAAAAAAAATCGAAGACAAAATTATATACAAGACATTTATATTATTTGTAAAACTAACAAGTACAATAACGCGACAAGGTATTATAATTGCTTGTTTAGCTTTATCTTATAAAGAGTAATATTAAGATTAAAATAAATAAGTACAAAGTTAAAATAATAAATAAAATAAATATATAGTAAGCGTAGACAAGATATAGACTTAACATATACTTGAACGTAGTTAAAAGAAGAGTTTTAATTTAGAATTAAATAAAATATATAAAAAATTTATGCTAAATATAGATTGAACTTCAATGCAAATTGATTTGCAAAAGAAATTTTTTTATCGAATTATAACTATAATAGCAATTACGTAAAAATAGAATATACAATAAGTATTAACTTATTATATTAGATCAAAGTTGAAAAGAGAAGTATTTAATCGTCTATATCGCATATGCTAGACACAATAGAGAGTATACAATTAATCGAGACAAGTTTTATTATTAAGCACAAAATATATTAAACTCAAAATTTAGTAAATTAACTTAGAAAACTTCTTTATATTAATATGTTCTAATTTTTGCTTAATATATATCTAATATACAAAATAAAGAATAATCTAATCTTTAACTTTTTTAATTGTAAATATAACAATAGTTTTTGCAACAATTGTATTAACTAAGTATAAACTTAATATAACTTTAGCATAAATAAAGAGACAATCGCACTTACTTTCTTTACTAATAAAGTCGAATTCATTCGAAAAAAAATTAATTGCGCATAAATTTAATATAGACGAAACATAGACTTGTAGACGATATCTTATTCTTTTTGTTATTAGAATATCGATTAAGAAGCGAGCATCTATTAAGTATAAAATTAGCATAACTTTAATATAATTAATTATTGTGCAAAACTTGTACTTGTTCGAATTAAGAAAAATATTATGATTTTTTTCTAAATATATAGTAAGCATAAGTAAAATATATACGATTCTTAGGCTCTCTTATTAAATTTAATTGTTATATTTGATTTTTTATTATTACGTTTAGTTTTTTTTAATTAGTTATGCATATATTAAATATAAATAAAATATAAATTTTTAAAGATTTTCGAGATCTTAAACGCATTATTTTTACAAAATTTCTTTTTTTCTTTATGTTTCTTTGAAATTAATATATACTTAGTATAAACTTAACTTAAAATATAATTAAAATAATCTATTCGAAAATTCAATATCTATAATAGATATATTAATTTGCGCATAGTCTAAGTATATATTAAGTACAAATTAATATAATAAGATATATAAAAGTAAGTTTTTCGATTAAAAAACTAATTTAACGCTAAAAGTAAATTGATATAAGCTTAATATAATTTAAAATTAAGTTAAAAATATACTTCTTGCGAGTATTCTTTAAATCGAGAGACAAGTATTTGAAGAAAAATAACAAACAATAATTAATTAATAATTTTGATAATTATATTAGTGCGAATCTAATATAAATTAAATTTATATATAACTAATGCGTTGTCGAAGTCTTAAAAAACGAAATAAGCATTTGTATATATAATATAAGAATAAAAAAGTTAAAAAATAATTAAGTATATAACAAGTATAAAATAAACTTATCTTGCAATAAAAATATATGTCGAAAAAAGTCGCAAATTCTTAATTGTAAAAATTGTTTTGTATAAGCTTAATATATATTTAATGTTAGTTTAACTTACGCAATATGCTTTATGTTATTTGTATATTGAAAGATAAATATATTAACAATATTTTTATATTTATGCGAGATATAAATTTAGTTTAAGCAACGTTTATTAAAGTTATACTTCGACTTTGTAAAGTAATTTGTATTTTGTTATTTGTCGAATCTAATTTAAAGCTTTAAAGCATTAAATTAATATAAGCTCGATATATATTAAGTGTAAAAGAGATATCTACTTCTTTGTTAAATAACGCATATTTGTAGAAATATTTTTTGTATTTAAATTTGCAACTATATATGCTTAGCTTATACAATATATATTAATAATTAAAATATTTGCTTATTCGCTTTAGTATAATATGTTCTTTAGTAATAACGTAACTTAATTTTAATTTTAACTTAATATAAATCAAGCATAAATAAAATTACAAATATATATACGCATAACTAACAATTAACAACGATAAAAGTTATTTTATATATTTAAATAGTTGACGTTATCGTACAATTGCATTTGCTTATACAACTTACACAATAGAATTAAACAAGAAAATTCAAGTTTTAAGATTTGATACAATTAATAATACTTAATATATACTAAGTTTAAATCAAATTTAATTGTAAATTGTTTATTGCTCTTTTCGACTTTAATAAGAGATATTGTTAATATTTAGCATAAACTAAATTGCAACAAGAAGTTTCTTTTTATTAAATTTGTTACTTTTTTAATCGTATGTTACTTGCGCTAAATATAAGCTTAGTATATATTCGACGTAAAATTATGTTATAATTGAACGCTTATATTTAGTTACAAAATTAGAATTCGAATTAAAATAAGACTTTTAAGTATATAATTAATATATACTAGACGCAAACGTTGTCTATATTATACTTATTATAATAATATCTTAAAGAAGACAAATTCTTTGCGTTTGTTATATCAAAATTGTTGTAATATGTTTTAAGATTAGCGAGCAAAATTGCGACGACATTTATGCTAAATATATGCTAAGATACTAGAAGCAATAAAATTAAAAAGTATGCTAAATTTATATTATAAATTTGTTAATAAAATTAGAAGTATATGCTAAACTACTATAGATATTTAAAAATAAAATAAAATAAAAGACATAACAACTGTACTTTAATTTCGCAAAATATGCTAAAGATTTAACGCACAATTTGCGCTTAAACTTTATATAATCTTAATATATATTACAACAATACTAAATTTATATTTGAATTGCGTACTATATAAACGCGTCAAAATTGCGTATTTAAGATTAAGCTAATAATTTTTATTTTATTTGTTGTTAATTATATTGAGCATAAGTTTAGCTTATTTTAAGTTTTAGAAATTGAACAAAATTACAAGTACTTAATATAATAAGAAGATTAACTTGTATATCTAGCATATGTTAAATATACATAACGTATCTTTAATGCGTCTTTTACAACTTTTATTTTTTTTGTTTCGTTAAGCTCGATCTATGCTTAGCATAGACTCAACATAAACAAAGTTTCCTTCAAATAAAAATTTTCACTTAAAATAAGCTCGTTTCGAATAAGAAATCTACACTTAAATTAAGTTATAATTCGACAAAGAGTTTATTGCTCTATATAGAATATCTTCGAATTTGATATCTTTTTGTAATTATTATTTGTATTAAAGAATACTTTTTCTTAAAGCAATGCAATAAAAATACAATAAATAGATTTTAATTAACAATATTAAACAATAACTTAGTAGCGCAATAGTTAGAATAGACGTTCTATTATCTATTTATAAGCAACTTTGACTTGGATTTTTAAAGAGATTTTTAATAGAAAATTATTTTTCGAGAAGTTGTCTATATTTCTTCTCGAGAGAGATTCGAATAAATAGACTTTATTTATTACTAGCTTAATTCTTCTATTATAGACAATACAAACGCTATACTTTAAACAAACATTGCAAAAATCAAAATATTAAAAATAAAAGCAATAAATTGAAAGAAAAGAAGTTTGCAATATTCGAATTATATTTTTTACAATATAGACTATATTAGTTCTTCTTTTGTCTAGATAGCGTCGACTTAACAAATAGCAATTATTATTATAATTTTGTTACTTATTATTTATTTAGATAACATTTACAATATTATTATATTAAACAATTGCAAAAAAGCAATAATATTTACTATTTATATTTTAATATTAATTGCGTAATTAACGAGAGAACTATTTGTACGTAATGCTAATTACGAACTTGTTAATACTACGATATTCGACAAAGTCAAATGTTCTTAATATAATAAGCAAGACGTTTGCAAACGTTCGATACAATCGTTACAACAAATCGATCGATCAAATTGCGAAAACAACAACAACATCAATTATTATTATTACTATTATCTCGAATCTCTCACTTATAATGAGATACGTGTGATCAAGAACACGCAAGATTATTTATAATTATTATTATTTATTTCTTGTACGCGTTCGATTACGAAAAACGTGTTTTAAAATATCGCAAGAAAGTCTCGAAGCGCTATGCGTATAAGTTTAGAAAAGCTAGAAAAAAGTTATATACGCATACATTACATAGATAAAAGATCGAAAATTTTTATCGCACATAAATTGATTGCATTGAAATTATGTGTTTTGATTAATTGTAGTTGTCTTTTATCTTAACTATGTATACGCTCAATTGCGCATTCGAAACTAAACGATAAGATATTTCGTTTATTTTAATAGACAATAGCAAGAACATTTAATTTTGTTGAAAGCAACATTTTCGCTACGTTTCGAACTAAAAGTGTTGCGTGTATAAGTGTACAAAAAAAAGTTAACATTGAGTTTAAATATTAAGATTATATAAACACAAATACAAGTATTACGCATTAAGAAACGATCTTTACATGATCGCAATTTATAAAGAGAACTTATATGTAAATTATTAAAGCTCTCGTTTTTAATGTGCACGAATTTAAGAATTTGAAATTGTCGAACGATATACGAGATTTTTTTTTGTGAATTATAAATCAACACGATTTTTACAATTCTTATGAAGAATTTCTTTGTATTATAAATATTACAATAGTGACATAAAATATTGAAGCGACGTGATTTGAATTTGAAAATTTGATCGCGCAACACATATAGGACTCGCATAGACTCTTAGAAGTGTTAAATCAAATATAAATTAAAAAAAAATTAATTGTGTTAAGTTAATTTTTAAAGATTTAAGATATTTTAAGAATTATATTGCTCGAGTATATTTTGTAGAAATATAATAGTTTGCTATTAAGTACTCTATATATTTTTATTGTTTCTAGACTATTAATAACAAATTTTTATTAACATTTTGCAAAAACAATTCTCAATATAATATATCAATTGTATGCTAAATATATTATCTTTAATATATATATATCTATAAGTAGCTCTTTTAAGTCTTAAAAAAAGATATGTTCTTTTATAGATTTTTCTTAATTTATTTTTGCTCGATTAGATTAAATTATTTTCTATAATAGTATCGATTATACGCAATCTATAATATTAGTATATATAATATTCTTATATAAAATTAATTACTTATTAGATAGTTTTCGAGACTAGATTGAGTATTGATTCGATTTTCGATTTCAACTTTTGGAATCGAATCGAATCGTTAATTTCAACTATAGAAATCGAATCGAGTTAATTTTCGATTTTAAAAGTTGAAAATCGAATCGAATTGTCAAGAATGTCAAGAACACTAAAAATAGTATAAATTAAGTTTAAGTTTAAATTTATTATTATTTTCTAGATAGTAATGCGAAATAGTAATGCATTTCTAAAAAGGAATTTCTAGTATATTTATTAATTAATTCAAATAGATTAACTATTTTCATTAAATTATCAATTAATTGTTCCTAAAATAAATAAAATTTACTAAAAATAGTAGTCTTGGCAATTCGAGTTAATTTTTCGATTCGATTTTCGATTTTAAGTTTGAAATCGAATTGTTAAGAACTATCTAAACTATAACAATGTTAAAAGACATATTATATATATCTAAGTTTTGTTAAATAAAAAGTCTAATATGCTAGAAGCTATAGATTAATTCTATACTTAATATAGCGTATATATATTGTTAGAAACAAGATTAAGCGACAAAATTATTATAGTTGTATATTAAAGATTTTACTCTTAAAGTAAATCGAAAGTATAAAAGTATTGTTGTTGACGTTCTCTTAACAAGAAATTGTTGTTAATTTAATAGCATTATCTATTATCGAGATTTTGTTCAAAAAGTAGTTTTTTTGGTTTGTGTCTCTATTTGCACTATTTTATGTATTATAAATTTCTAGTATTATATCTTAGAATTGTAAGACTATCGTTCTATATATTAAAATTGTATTTGATAATAGTTTGCTCGAAGAATTGTTTTGCGGTAAAGTAATATAATTATTCTTTTAATAGCAAAGCGCAATATAAATTCTCGCTAATACGTCTAGGGCTCTCTGAAGAACAAATCGTCGATTGTATAACAGTTGTAAAACGATTATTTACTAATTTTTTAAAATTCTGTGGTTGAACAACGGTTGAACAACGGTTGAACAACGGTTGAAGTACGGTTGGGAAACGATTTACCGGAAATTTTAGAGTTAAACAGTGGTTGAACAATGGTTAAACAACTTTAGATGCCTATAGATGCTAATTTTGATATAGAAAACTTTTAAAACTTTTGAAAAATTATTCTAAGTCTCGAAGCTAGCCCGATCGAGATTTCAACTCTTGACGTGTTGAGTAGCAAAATATCTAAATTGTTGATTCGTTAATGCGTAAAGTTGTTAAGACGATTTTCCATTAATTCTATTAATAATTCAAGATTTTGATCTTAAATTTAAAGTTTCAAAATATTCGGAAACTCTCTACTAGCTCCGCGACTATCAACGCTCTCAAAAATTTAATTGCAAAATAATGCAATTCACGAAAATCATATACACGTGTTAGACTCTCTCTACTAGCGCCCACGTACTAGATCAAATATAGTTAATATTATCTACTTAGAGAGAATAGATTATAAAGTATAAGTAAATTTTTTTTCTCGTTAAAATTTTCTAACAATCGTTACGCAATTGTTGTTCAATCCTAAAATCTATTTTTGCGATTGTTGGTTGTTAGAGTATTCAACGATTGAACAATCGAAATTTGAAATTCTTCTAGTTGTCAATCGGTTGAAAAACAGTTTTTGGATAGTTTTTCAATAGTTTTTCGATAATTTTTCGACGATTGTACAACGATTGTACAACGATTGAATTTTTTACTAGTTTGACTATACTGTATTTGTAGAGTCGAATTGCTCTCTATCTAATTATAAGTTTGCTAAAATACTATATAAATTGAATCTATAGAAAGAATCTTTTGCGCTAATTTATTGTTAAATAAAAGAAAATAGATTATATCTTGATTGTCGAATTTAGACAAAATGCGAAAAATTGTTTTGATTAGCTTATATTCAACTATCTATTGCAACAATAACAACTTTTTGCTACAAGAAAAGATTGCAACTTAATAGAAACTATTATCTAAATCAGTTATAGAGACTTGTTTTATTTAAGAGTAGCTAATAACGTAGCTAAGCAACACTAGATAACTAATTAAAATAAATAAATATAAAACTAGATATAATAATACAAAAAACAGAAATAAAGAGCAAAGATACTTTTATTAGTAGAAAACGAGCTAGCTAATAATGTCATTGTTTAATTAGCAATTAAAAGCAAATATATAGAATATATCTAAAAATGAAATATATATTGTAGTATCTAAATTAAGTTAAAACGTTCTTCGAAAATATTAATTATATTTTTTTACTAGTGTTTTTGTTTATATTTAAAAACTAATTTTCTTATATTATTTTAATAGTTTGTATAGCAAAGTTAATATTTTATACTACTTTTTAGATAAAACTTACAAAATAAAATTTCTTAAATATATTATTTAATACAATATTAATTGCATGTTATAAAATAAATCTAGTTGCGTTACTTCTTGTTACTATATATCGAAGCAAATTACACAATAAACAAAGACTAATATTAAGAGCTATATAGTTGTAAATTCTTAGTTATATCGCGAAAGTCTAATATAAAAAAGCAACTTTCTTAGTTATACTTTGCAACTTTAAATCAAATTATGCAAGATTAATAATCTATATAGATTAAGTATATCAATTTATTAATTTATAAAGTAAATAGTAGTATCTCTTTAAGCGACAAAATATATAGAGTATTGTTGTTTGCGCGTATATATTAGCTATATTACTTGTTATATATTGTTTAAGACTATTGAATATCAAATTTGTTGAATATTATTATTGTAGTTGTTAAACTTTATAAAGTAATAAACTCTTTTTTTATAAAATTTATTGTTGTTTAACAATATATATAGTAGTTTTAGCGAAAATCTTAAGTAGTTTCAATAATAGTTTAACAAATAGATTGACTTTGATTGTTGTTTTATACTTTCTCTAATATAGTAATAAATAATACTTTAATTAAATATTATAAATTGTATTTAACAAAATTTAGTGCAAATTGACTTTTATACAAAAACTTGGATACTTGCAATTGAGCAGTTAAGTCTATATTGTCTAACTACAAAGACAAAGTAGATATTTTATCTAGAAAGCTTGTAGTTTCGACTAAATGTTTTGCGAGCAATATAAGACAACTACAATATAGAGACAAAAGTATTATTCTACTAAGTATTAGTTAATTAATAGCGTGAAATAGAGAGAAGACAAGCTTTCGATAGCAATTCTAGATTGCTAGTATTTTTGCTTATATTGCTATTATAATTGCTATATAGTATCTAGAAAAAAAAGATTGTTAACAAAATAAAACTTAGCTAGTAGTCTAATTATTTTCTTTAAATCGATTCGATTGTATCTTAACAACAAAAAATATTTGTAAAAGTATATATTCTAATTGAATTTCGAAATTTTTTTTTTTAACAATTTAGCAAAGATTATCTAGAATAGAAAACAACTTATAGAATTTAATAAACAAATTTATTAATAAACTATATAGATTGATATAAATATTTAATTAGACAATAATTTTGTTTCTTGCAAGTATTTTGTTTTAAGATTTCGACAAATTTTGAAATCGACGTCGAGAATTAATCGAAGTTCGAAATTTGCAATTTCGACTTTATAGTTTTAAACTTACAAGTTAAGTTGTTTTGCATTTAATTAAATAATTGTGCAATGTTATTATAAGTATATACTTTTTTGACACTAATATAGTATAATTAGAGCTTTAATCTAGAAATAAACAATTATTACAAGAAATTTTTTGTTTGTTCTATTTTATTTTTTAAGATTAACAATTGTTGCAAGTCTATATATTGTAAACTTCTTCTTTAAAAGCTAGCTTCGATAATTGAAGAGAAAAGACGTATTATTTTGACACAAGAAATTTTAATTAAATAAGATATTGTATTTAAAGTATTATAATAATTTATAAAATTGTTAAGTATGAATTGCTAGTTATAATTATTGCTTTTGTTCTCTAGCATTACACTTAATTGATAAAGAGACTACAATGAATCTTTTCTATAAGCAATTAGTATTTACGAACAATTAACTGCTTGTAACGCGATATTGCTTATATCGAAGGTCTTGGCACTTATAACGCTAAGCTCAATTCGACTAGCGCTTACTTCTTAATTAGGCAAGATCACGTGTCTACGAAATGCAATAGAATGAGAAGAAAAGAATACATTGAATCATCATTTGTTTATCGCGAAATCTAATGTATCGTCTCATGAATCTCTCGAACGTGTTTAAAATCCAAGACATATCTTTTGATATAAAGAATAGGCAATTCGTTGTCGCTTTGACGACGACGTTATCATAGTTAAAAGCGATCGCGAAAGATCTATTTCATGCTCAATTAAAATAAATGCACGCGATGAAGTAGTAGAAGAAGGCATATTGAGACTATACGAAACACGAATGCAAAAAATGTGAAAAATTTGATCAAAGTTTGATCGATGAAGTCTGCATACAAGAAAAGAAATTAGATTTTTCTTCGTTTTCTCTATAAGTAGTCTCATCAAAATAAGCGAGAAATCTATCGCCTCTCCTTATAGACTAAAACTGCGATAATCATCATCAAAATTAATAATTTCGATTAGATTGACTGCTTATAACACGATACTACCTATAACTCGACTACTTATAAAAAAGATTCATTGTATTTTGCATTTGTTAAATTACTAATTGTCTCTTGTTGCGTTAAAGATATGTCGCTAAAGTACAAGTAATTAGCTATTAATTATAAACAATATGTTAAATAAGAAATATAGAAGAGCTATAAATGTTTGAGCGTTTAGACACTTAAATGTTCGAACGCTTCTATAAAAGTATTAAAAGAATATAAGCAAATTCTTAAAAGTAGTGTACTTTTTATCTTGAGATTGTATATTTACGTAGCAAGATTTGTTTACTTAAATAATTTTTGTTGTACTAAGAAATAACAATATAAAGAGAAAGTATTTTATTTTCAAGTTTTTGTATAGAAATTTAAACTAGAAAAGTATTAATATAATTATAGTAACTTGTGTAATAGACAAAGAGAAAATTTGCAATTTACAAATATACTTTCTTTGTAGAATAAAAATTAATAAAAATTACTTTGTTATTTAACAAAATTTATTACTAGAACAAAGTAGAAAACTTATTGGCAATTTTCTCTCTATTTTAAAATTAGCAAAGATATATTTAATATATTGCATATAATACAAAACTAAAAAACAAATTAGTCGAATTTGTATATTGTTTAGTCTATTTAAAGTATGCAAAAATAATCTAAATACAATCTTTTACAAGTTTCGAGTTTCGAGATATTTCGAATATAGATTTTGCAATTCTTATAATACTAAAAACGCAATTTTAAACTCGACTGCAATTATTTTTGCTTACAAACATCTATACTGTAAATATCAAACCTTATTAATAAAGCAAATTTCGAATTTTAATATTTAATTAATCTCAAATTATAAAGACACTTAATATAATCGAAAATTAACAATTGCTTATCGCATATTATTTAGACTTTCGCAATTTAATTATTGTTAACAATAGATTGTATACACATATCAAAGATCTCTCTCTTATTAGAAAAATTGTTGCAAATCTAGCTCTTTACTTAGAATTTTGCAACTTCTAGAAATAGATATAAAAGAATATAGAAGAGCATTACAAGTAATCAATACTATTTACAACAATAATTTTTAATAAATTAAAAATCGAAATATTTAAAAATACGTATATACTACAATAAAAATACAAGATCGTATCGAATTGTTAGATTGCTAAATAAGTAGTTTGAAACAACAATTTTCTTAATATTTTTAGCGCATATAGTTACTTATAAGATTTAATCTTGTATAGCTTTTCGATTTTCAAATTTTCTATACTTTTTGTACTCTTAGTTTTTAGTAGCATTTAAGACTATTAGTGTTTTATAAAAAAACAGGTTTCTATACTTTGATAATAGTTAATTGCTAAAAGCGTTTATAGTATCTAATTTTTTAAACAATACAAAATTATAGCTATTATGTATTTCTAGACTGTTCTTTCTTATAGTAGATTGATAACTCTTTTTGTTTATAATTCTTAAATCTTGATTTATTTTACTAGACTAATAATTCTATTTGCTATAGACTCTTAAAATACTATATATTTTAGTTTCTTAAATTTAAATCTAGAATTGATTTTTAGATTTGTATTTTTAGACAAGAATAAATTTTTATGTTGCTATTAATATTTATAGTAAAACATAAGATTTACGTAATTTCGAAACTAGACTTGTTTTTGATATAGTAAGATTATTATTAGTAATGTTGTTTAAGTCTATTTCTTAATATTTAAGTACTCTTCTTCTTAATAAAGCTATTTTTTTCGAAGGTTTTTATATTGCGCGTTGCAAGATTTAAAATGCTTTTGTTACTTTGCTATAAAATGCGAATATAATATTGCGCAACTCTTTGTAGTAAACAGGTTTTTGCTATATATATTCATTCTTTTGTATAAAACTATCGATCAACTTTTATAATTTGTAATAACAAATTTTTTTAATTTTGTAAAAATAGACACGCATTTTGTATTGCGCGTATCGAAATCAAAATTTTTAAAAAAGTTTTGTTTTAGATATTAACATTTTATAATAAAAGAGAATAGTAAGAGTTCGAAGCTAGCAAAAAATAGATTGCGTATAATAGTTGATCTCAACAATATTAATAACACTAGTATAAGAATTAGCTAGAGTTTCTATAAAAACGAATATTTTTAAATCGAAATATTGAAAAAAGCGCTTAAGATCAAAAATAATTAATAGACGCAAAGTCTAGTACAAAAGAGAGAAAAATTAAAAGTTCAAATTTAGAACTCTTCTTTTTAACGCTTCTATTGTTGCACTAGCAATTCTAATATTTAGTATTTGTTTGTTTAATTTAGTAGTCTATAACAATTTTTTTAGTATTAATCTTTTCTATTTGCAATACTAAAGAAACAACGTATAAAATTTCTAGAAAGTGTCAATCGAGATATCTTTAACAAAAGATCTATTGACGTAAACACTTAAGAGATACAATCTATTTGCAATATTCTTAATACTTTCTATTATATCTATATTAATTCTAGATCGCATTTATTAATTTCTAGCTATATTAGCTAGTCTCTTCTATTAAACAATATAAAAATTCGATATATTATTTCAAGAATCTATAGAAAAGTTACTATACTATTTTTATTGTAACACATATAGATAGAGACAATCGCATAATTGTAGCGTATTGAAACAAATCGCATTATACAATTATAGCAATTAAAAAGTATTAACTAAAGATCGACTAGTCAATAAAGCAACCAATTCTATGCAATTATACAAATATTTTAAATCTACTAGAGATCTTCTACAATAATAGTCTTGTCTATATAATATACAAATAAATTAATGTTATTTTAATTAAGATTTAGTCTATATTTCTTGAAAAACCATTCGATTTTTGTATTGTTGCTATTTGTATAAAATAAAGTTGTTCGCAATACAAAGTCTTAATCAAGATCTAATCAATTAGATTTAAAATCTTTAAAATCTTCAATATATTTATAAGATGCTCTATTTTATATATAATGCGCTAGATATTTATAATATGATAATCAATAGAGCTATAGTTGAAAAACTATATATTAGTTAATATTAAATAGTAAATATGAAATATAATATATTGCAAAATATTACAATAAAAAATAGTAGATATCTAGATCTAAATATTGTAAATCGACTAATAATTTAATTAATAGAAATTAAGACAAGTTTTAAACATTTCTAAGCTCAATATCTAACTAACTCTAATATCTAGAATTTGTCAATTAAATAATTTCTTAAGAAATTTTTTGTCTTAATATTGCAAATACTCTTGAAGATATAATATTTTCTTAGAAAAGATCTTAATACATTAAGCTAATTATTTTAAAATCTCTTTTTAGAATCTTTGCTAGACAATTACTATTAAAAGTCTTTAATATGAAATACAAAAAGACTTAAATATTTGTATAAAATAGAATTAAGTTGTATTAAATTAGATTGATAAACACTTGCTAGATTTAATTATATTTTAATATAAAATTGTAGTTTGCACAATTAAGTAATATACTATATATAAAGATATTAAGAGAAATAGAATTGTTGAAGTATATTTTAAATTTTTGTATAGTAAACAATAAAATCGACTTTTATTGTTTATATAGTTTGCGCAACATAAATAGTTATATTTTAAAAATATATTAATATTGTTAATTATATATATAAAATATTGTAATACAAAAAAAGCAAAATTTCTAATAATAAGATTCTAAAGAGTCTAATATCTTTTGTTTTGTTTAACTTTGTACTTAACTTCTAAGTCTATTACAACTTGCAATTTGATTCAATTTTGTTAACATTTTATTTTAAAATATCCTAAACATATTCAAGTCTATATTTTTCTTGTTGTATCGAGATTTTTGTTTTGTACAAATGTTGTATAAAACTAAAAATCTAATTGTTGTTTAATTGTTGCAATCTAATTTATTGAATCTATTATATATTAACAAATTAATTAAACAAATGCAAACTTTAATAAGTAATTTTATTATTAAAATAAGATAATTGACAATAGAAAAATAGATAATTTAAGTAGAGATTTAGTTTCATATTCGAGACATTAGATTTGTTATAGCTAAAATTAATTTCAATCTAAATTGTTGCTATATTGTTAAATGTTGTTGCGAGTATTATAGTATCTAATTATAGTGTACTAGTTTTAAACTTTAGTATCGATATCTATTATATTTTTCTGAATTTCTATAGTACTCTTTAATATTATTGTTAAAAACTAGTAATAAAAGTAATACAATTATTTCATTTATTAAGCTATTTTAAAAAAAAGACTAGAAAATTATTTAAAGATAGAAATGTTATCTTTTGAACTATTAAGTACTATCGATATAATAGAGATTCTTGCAAGAATTTCAAGAAAGTTAGAAAATTAAACTTAATTAAATAGAAACTATAAGACAAAAAACAATACAATTGTTTTTTAACAAAAAAACATATTTGTTCTTATATTTACAATATAGAGTATAGCTTGTTTAGCTAACTCTTTAAGAGTTTATTTTTACAAAATTCAATTTAAATATTAATCGATTTTCTCGAATTCTAACACTAGTTAGTTGTGTCAATATATTATTAATATAACAGCTTTAACAGTAGCTATCGAGTTGCTAATTCTAATATAGTTAACAATGTATAGCTTTTTTAAATTGTATAGTTTAATAATATTGTTTGTTCGAAACTTGTCTAGTATTATTTGTAAGAATCTTTATATATTAATAATCTAACTTTTACAAGTATTTTGTTACTTTATACATTTTATACTTGCAAGATATTAGATTGCTACAATTGATCGATATTTTATAAAGTCTATATATATTGATAATCTTGCTATTGCAAATATCTTAGTATGTCGAATATTCTAGATAAAAGAGATATTTTAATATTATAGTTGACAACAATATTCTAAAAGTTGTATATACAAACAATTTTGTTGTTACAAGCGTTTTGTTAGTTTAAATATGCTATTTGTAAAAGATATTAAGCTATTACAATTAATTAATATTCTAGAAATACTATATATATTAATAATTGTGTTATTACAAGCATATTAATGTATTAAGTATTTTAAGCAAGAGAAATATCTTAACGTTACAATTAACAATAATATTTTAAATTTATATATATCAATAATTTTGCTATTACAAGCGTTTTATAGATTAGAGACGCAAAATTGTTACAATTTACTAAGATTTCTTAAAAGTTTATAAGTATCGAGAGTCTTGTCGCTTTAAATATTTTGTTAAAAAAAAATTTCTATATTTAAAGAAAAGAGACTCTCTCTTAATACTAAATAATTCGTTAGAAAATATCTTAATATGTTAGTAATAGAGAAACGCAAACAAATACAATAGAGAAATCTAAATTATGTTATTAACTTTGCGATAATATTTTTTGTATTATTCTATTTCTAGTCGATTTTTATTTATTTTTGCAAATTTGTCTATTATAGTATAAAGAAATACGTTGTTTTGTTACTATCTATTTATTTTTAGTCTCTTTACTTCTAGTGTCTAGCAATACTATAACAAAGACTTTATACTTATATACAATACAAAAGCGCTATATCTCGAATATTTGTAAATATTATATTAAGTTCGAAAAAGTCTTTTTATCTTAAATAGAATAGCGCTTTTTTGTAGTTAACGCTAGATTGCAAAGCTTGTTGTAATTTTTCTTTTTCTTTTCAAATTATTAGCAAAATCGATTAAATATTGTAAAAGATATTTTAAAAACAAAAAAGAAGATTGTAATTCTTAACAATATTAACATTTTTGTAAACTCTAGAGATATACTACAATATTAATATTCTCGATTATTAATATTTATATATTTTATAGTTCTTGCTTTTAGACAATAAATACAAAGTGTCTTCAATATCTTTATTTTTAGTACAAAAGATTTTATGCATTGTTTTTTTGCAATAGTTAATAAATTGTAGCAACAAAATTTGTTAATTACTACAAGTTTCTTTTATTGTTATATTAATTATTTTGCTTAGTAAAATTGTCTTGTATATTAGTATTTGCAAAATATAAACTAAATCGAGAATTAGATTTGCTTGTTGTCTATTATCAAAAAGATCTAGACTCAAAATTTAAAAAAAAAATCTAAAATCTGAATTAAAGAATTGTAGTTTTTGACAATTTATTTCTATAATTAACTAGATATTATGCGCTATTACAAATATAATATAATATATTTTATAATTCTAAAAAATTTGCAAAACTTAATTCTTTTATTGTATCTAGCTTGTTACAAAATTAACAAATATTGTTTTATTTAAGATAAACAAGTGCTAAATCTTAATTGACTATGAATTAATATTTTGTTGTACAAAAAGAAAAGTTTAAATTAGAATGCTATTAAAAATATTTATATAAATAATATTTGAGCTAGAATTGGTGCAATACTAGTTATTAGAACAAAATTAATTATTTTTAAAGCAAAAAGACTTGCAATTGAGTTGTACTAATTAATTAAAGTTTTCTCAATTAAAAGAGCAACAATCTAGATTAACAAAAATCTATTGTTAAGTATATATTAGTATTTGTTCGATATTATTTTAATAAAAGATTGCAATAATATTGTAAATATAAGTGTTTTTAATAGTTCGAGAGCAAAGAAACTATTTAAGAAGTTTGTTATTAAGTAATACAATAAATGTTGAATTATTTAAAGTATTACGTCAAATAAAGTATTAACGCAAGATATAGTGCAAGGGAAATCTATTACAACAATATAGCGTTTAAGAGAAGTTAATTTAAGCTTATATAGTTTATTTTGATTAGTATAGTAAGTCGTATATATATTTGTATTTTTTAATTACTGTATAGATAGTTTTATTAAATTTTTTTTTTACAAATTTAAAGAGATCAAATTTCAATATTAGAAAAATGATTGATTTTAAAAAGCATTTATAACAACAACAATAATAGACTTACTGTTAACTTAAGATTTACAATACTATTAAAGATATTTTTTAAGTTAATATAATATCGATAATTACTTTTTCAAATTTATAAAATTAAGATAGAACAATATAGAATTAAGGATTAGAAATTAAAGAATAATATTTTTATTTTACTATAACTATTATTATTATAGAACTTAAGTCTTGCTAGTAGAAAAAAAGTTGTTTTTTACAAAAATATAGAACAATTATATAACAAAAGAATAAATAACTCTCTATTGTTTGCTTACTAGTTTAAAATTACAAAATTAACATAATCTAGACAAGTTGTTGTTTTAGCTAAAAATATAAATATTATTTTATAAATAATAATTTTGGTTTTCTAAGTTCTAGATACAATCGACTATTACTTTAAAAACAATTTTTTGTTTATACAAAATTCTTGCTTATTGCAATAAAACTTTCAAATCTTAAGATTTATTATATTAAAATATTTGTTAGTTAATTTTTTGATTTTAGACAAAATTTAAAACAAAGTGTATTAATATTTGCTATTTTTGTTTTTCTTAACAAGCTCGAACAACTATTATTATAATATTTATATAATTTTTGAAATCTTTAGAGAAATTGAACTAGAGATACGCTCGACATACTATAATTGAACAATATAACAATTTGCAAATATAACAATTACTATTATATTTTTTGCTAATTTAACTTTTAATTTGTTTTTGTATATCTATATTTTAATTCTACAATAATAATTTTTAGCTTGTAGTTTCGAAAACAAATTAAACAATTAACTAAAAAAATACTAAAATTTTAAAAATTTAAAAATTTGTATCTAAAAAACTTTTATATATAGCAAACTTTGTTTGCGAGAAAATATTTATTATTAAAATGCAACAAATCTAGAATTCGAATATCTTTAAAATTTACAAGTTTTCAGTATTTGTATTTACAATAGAATTAAATAATAAATACAAATAAAAGTAGCAATTTACAAAACTTAATCTAGTTTTGTTTTTCTCTAAACTATTTATTTTAATTTTTAGTTTGTTTTGTTAAAAGTAGCTATACTACTATTAATTATATTATTAAGTTATCGATTAATTTAAAGACAACAATAAAACTTAACAAAACAATAAATACAACAACAAAATATTGCTTGAAAAATTAAATTTTATTAAGAAAAATTTGAAACTAGCTATATTATAATACAAACTAGACACAAATCTTTAATCTATTGTTAATTAATAAATATAACTAACTAGAATATAGCAAATATTTATATTTAATTCTAACAATATTATTCTTTTTGTCTATAGAAATTAGCTATATTAAGCAACTAGCTTATAGCTACTTTTCTCTCTATAATTACGTCCAAATCTTTTTCTTATAATATTAAATATTGCTTGATTTCCAAGTAACTATACGTTAATACAACAATGCAAAATTCTCTTAACATTAAGCAAAAGTAAAGAAATAATTGTTGTTGACAATTTAATCGATAAACTTGTAAAAAAGCATCTTAAGTTAATATTAAAGAAGAATAAGATTTATATTATATACATTTTTTAGTTTCTGTAAAGATTGCAAGCTTCTTTTAAATATAGTTAAACATTTTGTTTTATTTATTTAGTAGCGCATTTGACAAATCAAAATCTTAAGTATTCGACAAATAGTCTCTATCTTTTAATAAAAGTATAATCTCTCTCTTTTATAAATCTAAAGATTCTTTAAATAACGTTTAATTTTAAATAGTTCTCTTCTATAATATTGTGAACATATATAATTAAACAACTATTAATAATAATATTGCACAATTGTTTTTTTTGCCAAAGCAATAAACTTAACAACAACAATATATATAAGATCTTTTTTATTTTAAAGTAATAGAAATTTCTTGTATAGTTCAAATATGTTTATTAAATTGCAATAGCACAAATATCAACTATAAATAATATTTTTAACACTTTATTACTTACAACTTCTAATGTTTTTTAAAAAATTAATCGAAAACAATTAATTGCAATCTTAGAAAGAGTTGTTTGTAACAAGAAAGATTTTAACAAGACATAAATCTACAAACAAGCAAGCTAGAGATATAATAATTTAAAATAGTTTTTTGTTTGCAAACAATCAATTTAATCTTTTTGTTCTAAAATAAAAAAATAATAGTCGAGCTTTGATCTAGAATAGATATAAACTTATAACTATAGTTCGAAATATAATATATTCTTATAGTTTTTAGACTAGTAAAACTTACGTTATAAAGAATTTTAGACTTTATTAAGTTTAAACAAGATATTAAATAGAATTTAGAAATTATTTTGCTAGACAAAAATATTAAAACTAGAGCATATCGAAATATTGTAATTCATTTGATCTAGTGTTAGATATTATAGAATTCGACACTATTTAATTCAACATCACGTAATTGAGTTAAGTAGCATCGATTAATATATATAATTGAACAAGTTTTCTAGCTCTTACATAGCAACTAAGCGTTCTATTATTTATTATTTTGACAAGTTATAAGCTCGAAACAAGACGAGTAACTTACTTGTTTATTAACTAAAATATCTAGAGTATAACTAATAAATCAAATTGACAATAAACTTTCAATTACTACTATTAACTAAGTTCTTGTTAATGTTTGATATCTAAATTAGTCTTCAATTACAATAACGAATACATTCGCGTTTTGGAAGATAAATCGAGCTAATAGAAATTAAAATATTTGCAAGATTTTGCAAATCTTATAGATCTAATTATCTTGCGTACTAAAATTAGTATTGTCGAAGCAAAATTTACTTAAAGAGCTCGTTTTATTTTCTTTATATTCGACAAAGTTGTGAAATCTTAATCGAATTAAACTATGTTTTGACGCATAAAATTTTAAAATTTTTAATGCGTATAAACGTTTGCAATTGCTCGTTAATTGCACAATTGCATCAAATTATTACGTTTTTTAATTTAAACGTCAAATTTTGTTAATTTGAGCAAACTTTACTTTTGAGACAAATCTAATAGATTAAAAGAACATGTGCGCATTTTACGCAAACAAATTATAATTATTATACAAAACAAACGCATCTACGAACGCAATGTTAAGAGATGTTAAAATCGTCTTTCGCAAAGCTTGACTTAAATTTTTAGATTCTCGCAAGTAATGTAAGATTTATTAAATTAAATTTTGATCTCGTACGAAGTCAAGATATTAGTAACACAAAATTGCGACTTTTGTTATAATAGATCTATGTATATCTAGAACTAAAGTTAGGATTTATCAAATGCGAATATAACTGTCGAAATAATAACTAAAAAATCTATTATTGTTAATTAAGTAGCTAAGAAAACTATTAAAATATATCAAATAACTAATTGTCTAACTCGAACAACTAGAATCTTTAATTATTAACAATTAAATAGTTAATATCTAATTAGAGATTTTAGATACAAACGCTTTACTAAAGAGAGATAATATAAGTTGTAAAAACAACTAAGTTTATCTTATTTGCAACTCGTTGCTTTCGTTAAAGAACGCTAATTATCTTTAACAAATATCTATCAATAACAAGTTCTAAAAATCGAAGAACTAGTTAAGTAACAATTATATAACTAAGTAGAAATCGATAATTAAATAAATAGTAATTAATCGAAGACGTATTATTAAAGCGAGACAAAAACTTTATTATAACGCATTAATAAAAGAATTAAGTTATTTGATCTTCTTAATCTTTGTATTTTTTATTTATTGCAAATTTTCTTATTAACAATCGATCAAATTAATTTGTTAGTTTAATAGTTAAAATAAGTGCTAGTCAAAATTTCTTACTACAATGTATAAAACAAATTAATAAACTAAATCGCGATTTGCGAACATACTTTAAAACTCGAAATAACTTTATCAATTACTTTGAAAGCAACATCAAAGCGCAACTCTTAATTAAATAGAACATAATCTTATCTAAATAAAAAGAATAAAAAGATCTTAATTATTATAAAGACGCAACAAATTTAGATCGAAAAAACTAATACTTAACTTTGTCAAAATAAGAAGATTAAAAAGATTGATTTAACAATCGCAAAGACGCAAAAGAGTAATGCTATCTTTATAATTGTTAAAATCAAGAAGAAGAATAAAGAGATCAAGTAACTTAATTAAATTCTAGATAGTTAAAGAGCTTTATCTACAATTAAGCGAAAACAATAATCTAATCAAGAATTATCTAATACTATTAATATATCTTTATCTATTAAACAAATCAAGTCTATTGATTTTACTCTTATTTATATTTGTTACAATCTTAAGATAGAACAACAAGAATACAAAGTATACTTAAAAGTCTATTAATTGTTTATCTATTAAGATTTTGTTCAAATTGTAATTGATAAAGTTAGTTAATTCGATATTGCTAATAAAAAGAAGTATACTTAATTATCTTCTTTATCTAAACTCTTTGGAGAATATCTATCAAATTAAATATTTAATTCGAGATTTGTCAACTTACTTGATTTTTGTAATCTAATAGCTAGAATATTTTTATCGAGATCTTTATTGCGCAATTTGCTAATCTTTACTATATTTACTAGTAATATTACTTATTGCTTACAAGTTATCAATAGAGCTCTAAAATAATAAATTATATTGATATTATTATAATTATTAGTATCTTTGTATTATCTCTTGCAATTCTTAAACAAATTGCTAAAATTAACAATAGCGTAAACTTTCTTGTTTAAGAACAAGACTTATTTAAAGTTCTTAACTAAATTAAGCTCTAGAAATATATTAATCTAGATATGAAATTTATAGAATTATTTAATATTGTTATTAAAAAACAAGTTAAATAAAATACTAGCAACAAGAAGTACATAAATACGCTTCGAAATATTGTTAATAAGAATCTACATTACAACATCAAAAAATCGATTTAGTCAAAGAAAATTATTAGAAGATTGTTAAATTATACAAGTCTAAAAAATCAAATGCGCTAATAAGAATTTTTATTAAATTTAAGTTTTTTAAAATTATTAATTGCTAGAATATCAACAAATACAAAATCAAATTTCGCGATATTATTAATAAACTATCTATCTATTTAAGTAATTCAACTATAAATAAGAATTAATTTATCTTTAAATATCTAGCTAATCTTAACAACTTTACTCGCTCTTTTATTAATTAACAAGTATTTAAATATAAGTTTTCAACAAAGATAGAACTTAAAAGCAAAAGTTGTTTATTATTATTTACAATTACAAGACTTAATATGTTAATCTAATAGATATTTTAGCTATTAACAATATCTTTATTTTTACAACAACAACTAGATTAGTTGTTACTATAAGAGATACTTTTCTTGTCGCTAGTAATCTTAACTCTATATATATTAAACAAAAGAAATACACAAGTTGCGACAAAACAAATTATTAAGAATTAAATTGCTAGAACTTATATTTAGAATTAAGTCTTATTTTAAAAAACAATAGCTACAATAACAATCGAAACAATAGCAAAAACAAATATTGTCAAAATTACAATAATAAAAAAAATAAAAAAAAGTTTAAATTTAAGAAAAATAAAAACAAGAACAAGTCTAAGTTTAAAAATAGAAACAGTAATAACAAAAAGTAAAAGATTATTAGAGCAATAGTTTATAATTGATACTCTATTTTTGTTGTTATAGCAATTCTATTTGCAATTTTTAGATTGTTTTTACTTGCAAGCATTACGTTAGCTCTTGTTTTCAATTGTTTTTTGTGCAAGTAAATTTTTAATACTAGATAAAACTATTATATAATAAAGAATTTTAATATCTTTGTGTTCTACTTAACAATGTTCTATTAATTAATAAGAAATATAGAAGACACTTTAATTGTGATAGATATTAAAACTATCTATCTCTTTATTCGATACAAAGACAACAAAGCTCGATATATTGCTATTTACAATATTTAGTATATATCGAACTCTTAATATAGTTTAGTCTTCTATAGCTAGATTAAAGACGCTAGTATTACTTAAAAAATTACAAATTACAAATTCTCTATTAACGCTTAGCAAACTTAAGCAATTCAAGACTTTGATTTCTACTTTCTAGATTTAAAGACGCCTATTGTATTTTTGATTTCTATTATTGCTTTATTAGCGATTAATAAAGATACAATAATTATATAATACAAAGATTTTAATTATCTAGACGAGCAAAATATCTATTAGTTTGTTCGAAAAGATATCTTTAATTTTACAAAATTTCTAACAAATAATGCTTGCGTCTTTTGCGTTTGCGCAAAAATTAAAATAATATTTTATCAAATCTCTATTAAATCTAGTTGCTAGAAAAACAATCTTATTTACGTCGACGTTATAGAATCTATATTTGTAGACAAATTCGATAGTATTTGCTATGTTTGTATTTAACTAAATAATAAAATCAAACATTTATAAATAAAATGTCTTAAAAATAAGAATAAAACTAGTCTTTTAGTTTTCTTTAAATATTATATTAACAAATTTAAGTATAAAGATAACAAATGTATTTGCATTTGCGTTAACAATAAAAATATAAATATAAATAAAGTTTTTAAAGTCTAGCGCGAAGAGTATTATTTGTATTTGGTAAATTCTAACTTTAGTTCTAGATATACACAAATTTGTTATAACAAAATTCGCAATTTTGTGTTACTAATATTTTGATTTCGTGCGAAATCAAAATTTAATCTAATGAATCTTACACTACTTGCGAGAATCTAGAAATTTAAGTCAAGCTTTGCGAGAGACGATTTTAACATTTCTTAACATTGCGTTCGTAGATGCGTTCGTTTTATATAACAATCATACTTTGTTTGCGTAAGATACGCACACGTTCTCTTGATTTATTAAATTCGTCTCAAAAGTAAAGTTTGTTCGAATCGACAAAATTTGACGTTTAAATCGAAAAACGTAATAATTTGACACAATTGTGCAACTAGCGAGCAATTGCAAACTTTTGTACGCATTGCGAATATTAAAATTTTACGCGTTAAAACATAGTTTAATTCGATTAAAGTTTCGTAACTTTGTTAAACATAAAAAAAAACAAAACAAGCTCTCTAAGTAGATTTTGCTTCGACAATATTAATTTAAGTACGTAAAATTGTTAGATCTATAAGATTTGCAAAATCTTGCAAATATCTTGATTTCTATTAGCTCGATCTGCCTCCCAAAACGTGAATGACAAAATATATACAAATTCTATTACTGTTAACTTTCTTAAGATAAACAATTGCTTTAAACATTTTACTTAAATTCTAATACAAAGAATTAATATTATAATAAAGAATGCTAGCTTAAATATTAATTTTTAGTTAAAGATAATTCAAATAATTAATATATATTGCAATATTGTTTTTGTTGTTGAATATCTTGCTACTTCTTTCGAGACAAGCACTAAGTATCTCTATAATTACAAGCATATATAACGCATAAATTAATAAAGAGAAGCGCTAAGAATTTAATCAAGCACTAGTTGACAAAAGTTTTAGAATTGTATCAAATTCTTAGTATTAATAAACTATAAGAGAAAATATATCTATTGTATAATAAATAATAAAAACAAGATCTAGTATATATTGAAGATCTATTAATTAGACAACAAACAAGCATTATTTTGCTTAAATATTAATTATAACAAAACTAGTTGTCAAAACAATAATATTTGTCGATTTCTATCTTCTTTTAAGCAATTAAATATTGTTAATGTTATTAACAAATTTCTAGATCTTGTAAAAGTTAATTTAAATCTCACGGTAATATTACGAAAGCAATAGAGAGTTGTTTTGTCTTCGAATCAAATAGAGAACTCTAATAATAAACTAGAAATCTTATTTATCTTATTTACAATTCTATTTTCTTTATATTCTAGAAGCACTACTTTCTCGAAGTTATTTTCGAACTTTAGAGATACTACTCTCTTTAATTCTATTAACTTCGATAAGTCTTCTAAAGTTATTGAATTACTAGATACGTTTCAAAATCTAATATTATTTCAAAATCTAAATCTAGCGCTACAAAGATATTCGAAGCTTTAATTGTATCAAAATCGATTTTAGATTCTTTTGCTTTGTTGTTCAAGATTATATTATTAAAGCCATATAAGTCTAAGATTTATATTGAAGCTATAGCAAATATCTATTACAAAACAAATTAACAATTAGTTAAACAAAACAAGATTAAATTCTTAAAGAAAAACAATATCTATATTGTTTGTTTGGTATTTAGCGAACGTTACGTATTTTGTAATAGATAAGTTTACAGGATTAAACATAAAGTTGATAACAAAAATTTTCGCTATAAAGTTTGCTAGATTGTTAGAGACTTTAAACAACGCAAAAATCTAAACTATGTTGAAATCTTTGTTGTCGTAATTAAGTTTGTAAATTACAATTTTTTGTTGTTGTTATCAATAACTAGAATCTAGAGCAAATAAATATTGTTACTATCTTTCTTTACAAAAACATTAACAAAGAAATTTATATCAAATTGTTTTACAACTTTAAGCAAAACAAAAAGATTTATTAATTAAAAAAAGCTTTCTATAAGTTAAAGCAATTGTCTTAAGTTTAATATAATATTTTTGCAACATTTCTAAAGAAACATTACTTTTGTTTATTGAATTTTAATTTAAGCGTCTTTACTAATAACTCTACTATTATTGCTATCTATATAGAAAATCTCTTAATTGTCGACGTTAATAGAAAATTTATTAAAGTTGTTAAAAGAACTCTTGCTAATTGATTTAAGATAACTAACTTAAATCTTGTTTAATAATATTTAGAAAATCAAATTAAACGCGATCTTGCAACTTGAACTCTTTATTTAAGTTAAAAAGCATATTTAAAAAAGGTATTGAAGAATTACAAGATATAAGAGTATAAATTAGTTATTATTTCTATAAACATATTTAAAATATATGTTGTTAACTCAAGCTATATTGCAAATCTAGATTATCGTTATATTTATTAATCGATTGTTAATTTTCTTAAATATGCGATGTTAAATATTCGATCAAATATTGCAATTGTTGTCTTAATAATAAGCAAATATGCTTTTAATTTTATCGACGCTTATTAAAAAATTGTTAAACAAATATTTTGTTATCTTCGAGATATTCTTGAGTCTTGATCTTTGTTTTACTTTCTATAAGAGTCTTTATTTTCTATTAGATTACATCGACGCTAATTAAGACAAAAATCAAAATAATTATTATTCTATTTTTGAGTATATTTTTAATCTAGAAAGTGTTGTTATTAATTAATTATTTAAACGTTAATTAATTGTTGCTCTTTCTATTTGCGAAGTCAAATATATCGATCAAACGCAAATTATTAAAAAGATTAAACAACAAGCGTTGTTAAAGCAATTGCAATTGCTTTATTTATTCTTATTGTTGTTGTTTACGTCTAAAGCTTTTGTTGTTGTTAAAATTTTCTCTTTAGCAATCTTTGTATTGTGTCTAGTTATTATTGTTATATATTGCAACAACTAAAAAACAATAGCGTTTGCTAGAATTTTGCGCAATATATTCGAACAAAACATATAAGCATCTAAATTTAATTAGTTTGCAAAAAGATTGCAAATAATTAAATTAAGCTAAAATAAATCTTTGTTAAGAAGCAAATAATTAACAAACTAATTAAAACTTTTTTTGTAACGCATTTAAAGCGTTTTAACAAGCTTTTAAACTAATTTGATAACTAAATTACTCGTAATCTTAAATATAGATACTAGATTTAATTATTTAAACAACTTGCGACTAGATAGTTACTATATCTATTATTGTTAATTTTTGTATTATCTATTTATATTTGTTTTATTGTTCTCTTTAGTCTACTAATATAGTTATCGAGTATTATTGACAATAGCTATATAGCTTTTAATATAGATTTTGTTTTCTATATATTTTTCGAGTTTAATTTAATTTCGAAGTCGTAAATATACGTACGCTTGCATATAAATTGCTAACAAAAGACTTTTATATATATTTTTACTTTTGCTAAAAAGATGCTCGAGACTTAGAAATTTTAAAATAAATTTCAAATTTAATAAAATTATAAAATATAATTTATATAGAAGCTAATTTCTAGATTTAGATTAAATAAAAGTATCGAAATATTATAATCGATTTAGTCTAGTGTCAATTATTATAGAGTTCGATACTACTCGACTCAACATTACGTAATCGAGTCGAGTAGCATTAATCAATATATATAGTTGAGCAAGTCTCTCAACTCTTATATAGCAACTAAGCGTTCTACTATCTATTATTTTGACAAAGCAATAGTTCTTTTCTATACTTTTATAAATATAGTAAGTAATAAAATTGTTTACAATTGCTTTATTAGAAGCTATATTTGCATTTAAAATTTATTGAACACAATTAATAGCAGCTAGAATTGACTAGATATGTCTTGAACGTTACAAAGATTGCAAAAAAATTAGTCGACAATCTATAGCGTACTAACTCGTGCGCGTCTCTTAATTTAATAGATTCTTTATTTCTAGTATTTAAATATTATAGACTACAATACTGAGTTGCTAAAGAATTCAACTATCAAATTCTATTACTATTTACTATATAATATATTTAACTCGAACAATCTACTTTATCTCTTCTTCGACTATAATATTATCTTAATATTTTATTTAATAAAAATAAGCTATACTAAGTTGAAAAGCAAGTATATAGAAATCTATAGCAAAATTCTTCTATAACTTGACAAGAGTTACAAGCAAATTGTTATATATATATTATTCTACAAAATAAAGTAAAAGTACTAAAAGATTTCTCTTGTTTTTGTATATATATTAAATAACAAGCTAAGATATAATTTGCTTACAAATAGTTACAACTCGCTTAAAAGTTGTTAACAAATAATAAATGTTAAACAAATAACATTAGAGAATTTCCTTAAATTTAAAAATAGTTAATATAATTAACTTAATCTAATCTCTCTTATAGTAGAAGAGATTGCTAATAAAACAATATCTAATAAACTCTATATATTAAAAGACTTTTTGAATAAAGATAAAGATTATTTGCTCTTCAACATTGTACTTTATTGCTTTCAAAATATATATAATCAGACAATTATCGATCAAGATTTCGATAACTTGTATTTTCGCAAACGCAATAATTTTAGCAATATCGCTTAAAAATATAGTTTTAGATCTATATAGCTCTACAATTGTTAAAACATTAGTAAAGAGAAAATCTTAATAATTTTCGACAACTTAACTAGTTTTTCTATTTTGTATATTAAAACAAGATTGAGTTCGAAAAGCTAGAATAACAATTTTTTAGCTAAGTAAATATTCTTGAGCTCTATATAGAGATTTGCGATAGATATATGTTTTGAAATATTAATCGTTAATAATTTCTAGATCTTGATATTGCTAGATATCGATAATATTAACTCTATATATAGCAATCTATAAAGCAATATATAGTTGAAAAAGTTAAAATTGACTAAATAAAGAGACTAGACACAAAGTGTCGAATACAAAAAAAAAGAGACTTTATATTATTTATTTTGTAACAAAACTAGTCTATACCTTTGTGTATAATTAGAATTATTTCGATCATTAATTACTACAAAAATCTATTGAAGAAAAATGTTTAAAAAGTTAAATTAATATTGTTAAATAATAGCGAAATATCTATAGAGACAAAGCAACTTAATATGTTGTTTATAAATCAAAGTTTTCTATACTTTGTACAAATTGCTACAATAGAATACTTTTAAAACTAGAAATTAATAAATTCTTAATCTAATATAACAATTAGAAATCTTCTATTCTATTAATCGAAAATTGTTATACTATAATTCTACTTATTGATTAAGAATATTGCGTTAATTCATAAAAACTTACTTATTGTTTCAACTATTGTCGAAAAAGAAAAAGATAGAAAAAGATTATTGTAGCAATTGCAAGCTATTCTAGTTAAATTGTAACACTATTATTTAACAACATTATATATTATCTTAATTTGTCAATACAATATATTATTATTTTGCTAAAGAATGCAACAATACTACTAGTAGTAAAGAAGAATATGATATTATATATAAAAGCAAAGAGATATAAAGTAGCAATTATTTGTATCAAATAATATATACTTGTAAAGTAGATCGATCTTTAAATTACTATTGAGAAATTGCAAAAAAAAAATTGCGCAAAACAAAAAATCGAATTGACAAGAATTTTCTTTTACTTTATTGCAATCTTTATAGCTCTCTTAGTTGCAATTGTTAATACTACGCTAGCAAGATTTTTATTAAAAGCTAGCGTTTTAAGTGCAAATAAAATCAATGTTAAATATAAGATCAAGAGTTAAAATAAGAAACTCGAGATAGCAACTTAGATATTAGTTGCACAATATCTCTTTAAAAATAGAATTGCTTAAATTTCTTTGTCTTAACTGATTTCTTCTATATAATTTAAAATAATGTTGTGTTTTAACTGCAAAGCTTATATACAAAAATTGTTTAATTATTGTTTCTAAAGATATTAATTCTTTTAGCATTCGATTATCATTAGACAACAAACAATTTTGCAAAATGATATTCTTTCTAAATAACAAATAAATTGTTAATAAGATTTTAATTGTAATTATAGTTTAATATTTAACTTAACAATACTATTAGCGACAATTATAAATCTATATATTTCTTTATAATTAACAATATTACAACTCGTATAAATATAAAAGTTAAGCTTGAAAATTTAACAAATTATCTAGAATAATACTTGTTAAGCTACGCACTTATTAGTTTAGTTGTTAATTACCAGAATTATTAAGCAAGAATTAATATTATTGTTAATATTATATATTATTTAATTTACTAAAAATATTGCGACAATTATATTACATTAGATTAAAACTTTAGTTATTGTTAATAGATGTAAGTGTTATATTTTTACTACTTTGCAAGATTTATACTTATTATTTACTAGTCTAGTTATATAGTAACAATATTTTTGTAAAGAAGAGATTATTAAATCTAGCTATAACAATAGCATTAAATATAACAAAAATTATATTTGTGTTTTTGCAATTCAATTTAATACTTACGTTATAGATTTCTTTATTAACTTTAATATACAAGCTTTCTAAGATTAGAAGCTATGTAATCAATAATAAATTTTGTTATATAAAAAATTGTAACAATTAAATCGAATACAACTATACTACAAATTACAAAGTTAATATTAATATTAGAAAAATAATAGTTTTACTTTACAAGATAAGATTATTAATAGTTTGCTCTCTTTAATTGTTAATAGAGCAAAATACACAAATTGCAATCTATATTTGTTTAACTTGTATATCGAGATATTAAGAATATATATTAAAAAAATTGTTAAGTCTTTTTTATAGTATTCTAGTACTACATATTCTTTAATATTAATTGTTTCTCTATATATAATAACAATATCAATTAATTATATTATTGTCTCTTATAAAGTATTAATTAGCTAATATTCAAAATTGAATTGTTAAAATCTAAGAGAATTGTTTTACAAATAAAATAGTTCGAATATTTGATATAACAACTATTAAACTAGAGAATATATATCTTATCTGCAAGATAGTCGATATACTTGCGCAACTTAACTATATATTACAACCAAAACACTAATCTCTATACAATTCTATAGAGAATATAAGAATTTTTTTTACAAGTTAATTAAACTATACTAGTATTGCGTTTAATCGTATTAATCTCTTTTTTAATTTTTGTTTTCTAAATTAAAAGTTAGCAAAATTCTATTCTAAATTGTTGAAAGAGTGTAAGCAATAAATATTAAACTTTTATTAAAATTTTAACTTTATAAAGAGTCTAACAATATATAAGAAAGAATAAGTAAACTTGTTTTTATAAGTTTATTACAATACGCAAAAATACTATTTATATAACTTTTATAATTAGAAGTTAATATTAAATAACTTTTATTGCAATCTATTGTAAATATTATTAATTTTGATTTAACTTAAATTTTGTTATCATTACTTAAACAATTAGCTACTTTTTTTCTTTGTTTAATATTATTAGTTATATATATAATATTATTCTTAATATATATTAAATATATATATTAAACTAAAAAGAATATTTAGCTCGAAACTTTTTTGCAAAATTTTATTTTCTAAGAACTCTAAATATTAGAGTTCGACGTTCTATTGCTAGACTCTTGTATTATACTTTTAAATTTTAATTTTAAACAATATTTACAAAAAGAACTATTTTATATACAATTTTTGCTAATTTTGTTGTCTTGAATATACTTGTTTTTTAAGTCTTTTTATTGTTATTGTAACATTTGTTAACAATTAAAAAATAAATCTTTTTAATTCGAGATATTTAATGTCTAAATATCTTTAACTCTTGTTATTTTATTTTTAGAAAAATTGTATTATATTTGATTTAGAGACATGTTATTTTAAACTAATTGTTTAATCGAAATCTATTATTTCAATTTGTATTTTTTAATTAAAATAGAACGATTACAATCTATATACAACTGCTAAAGCTATTAAGATTAATTTCAATTATTATATTTAAAAGTCTCTTTTAGTCTTGTATCTAGACTTTTTCTTTTGTTAAATTTTAATTTCGATTTCGATTTATTAATTGTTATTATACAATATTGATATTGTACTTACAAAAAACTAGTAAAATAATAGAATTGTTTTAAAAATTCTAGAAGATAGTATATTAATACTTATTTGCTTTCAAATTTAGTTGCAACTTATATAACTAACGCGATATATATAGTAAAATCTTATTATATATTGCAATTATATTTTGTATTGCAATTATATTTTGTGTTACAATTATATTATATATTAATTGTCTTATGCTTTCTAGCTTTATTTAATATTTTAACTTCTTACTAGATATTACGAAACTTAGTGCGAAATCCAATAACTTAATCTAGTTTAAATAACAACATCGAGACTATTAGAAATTAAAATTGAAAATTGTTTAAGAATTTACTTAAAATATTTAATACTAATTTTTAAAAGTAGAAGTTGTAATAATCGAACAAGAAATTATTACTTTTTAGCGAACTTTTATCTACGTATTATTTAGAGCATCTCGAAATTAAAAGTTATTAAACTGTTTTTTAAACTATATTCCGACGCTTTAATATTTGTTATATTCTTGTTTCTCGAAATAATACTAATAATAGAATATGTAAGTTAATACTCTAACTTAGTTTTTTTATCTACAAAAATTAAATTATTTGCAATTCTATAAATTGAGTACAGCGCTTAATATACTCTATAATTAACAAGTACTAATTTCTTTTATAAAATTTCTCTGCAAGCATCTTATATTAAATTAATATATACAAATAAATTACAATAGTTAAACAAAGCGCGACATAATAATCAATATATTTATGCTCAAGAAAAATATAGATATTAACAATATTTTAGCTTATAATTAATTAAATACTCTTATTGATATAACAAGTTTTATAAGAACAGTATTAAATCTTTAACAAGCAACAGTTATTGCTGTATTTAAATTTATTATTAATTCGAAGTCAAGTAAATAGATTTTTAAGCTTGCTTACTATTAAGATAACATTAATAGAATGTTCTACTGTATATTTTATACAATAGCAAGAATTAAATATATAATAAACAAGAGATAGAAGATAAAGTTCGACTTTATTGTTAATGTATTTGAATTGTAAGTATTAAGAAGAAACAAAGAATTAAAGTTGCTAAATAGAATAGTACTTCTATAAATGCGTCTATTAATATTAAGAATACACAAAAAATCTAATAATAATAAAAGTATATCTAAAATAAAATAACACAAAGTTCTTACAATTAAGTGCAATAGAATTGCTATTAAGCTTCTTTTAACTTACGCGCTTATTTTGTAATTTGTAATCTAAGACAGATCTTAATTAGATTTTAATTAGATCTAATAAATCTAATTCTAAATATAAGCTTGTGCTTGTCTAATATCTTTTCTTCTTCTAATCTATAGTATAATTTTGTATCTAAATTAAATCTCGATTAAATCTTAATTAGATTTAACAAATTTGATTCTAAATATAAGTTTGTATTTGTTTAATATTTTCTCTTTTTTTAATTTATAGTATAATCTTGTATTTGAACTAAGTCTTAATTAGATCTCGATTAAATCTGACAAATCTAATTCTAAATATAAGTTTGTACTTGCTTAATATCCTTTCTTCTTCTAATTTATAATACAATCTTATAATCTAAGTTAAATCTAAGCTATTTAATTTAGAAAACTTGATATTTATAAACATTAAATATTGAGCAATAGCAAAGCGCATTTTCTTACTTCAATATTAATTTCTTGTTAATATTGAGAATTGCTCTAGAATCTAGAATACAAATAATTGTTTCGAATGCGCTTAAACTTAAGTACTAATATATATAAAAACAATACTACTATTAGAAAGAGACAATTATTAATAATAGAAATTATATTTTATATAACTAATCAAATATTGTCTAATTAGTATTTTGATCGATTATAAATTACAGTAATCTAACTGTCAAATTCGATTTATATAAGAATATTACAATAATGACTATCGATATTTGTCTTAATATTTAATTAAATATAAATAAGAATTAGTATCTCTCTTATATTATAAGTAAAGCAATAAGATAAATATATCTTATATCTTTTTATATATTATAAGTCTTCTTGTTTCCTTTTAGAATATTAATCTGTATTTATTGCTATTAATTGCAATTTTACAAAATTAACAATACTTTTTCTCTATAAGATCTAGCGTTAGACTCAATATTTTATAACACAATTTGTTATTCTTGTTTGCAACTATCGATATATAATATATAGATTATTTTGAAATATCTTTCTTTTTGCTATATTTATTATTTATATATAGTTGAAAGTATTATTAGAACTAACAATTAAAATATTATATTATATATCTACAATATTTGCAACTTCGAGACAAAGAACAACAATAAACTAACGCAATATTTCGACAAGTATTTAATAACTTAAGAAAAAAAGTGTTAAAAAAATCTAGATCTAAAATAGAAATAAAAGATAAATTAAAGAACAAAAAGTTATATCAATTACGCAATAGTCTTTTCAAACTTAGGCAAATTGTAGCAAAAACTAAGATGTTAGATTTATTAAATAAAATAAAATATAACAAAGCTTTATAATCTTTCGAATTAAGCCAAAATTAAAAGAACTATTCTAATATGTATTTTACAAAGATTACAATTTGCTACTTTGCAATTTTATAACAAGACAATATTACTAATTAAGATTAAACTCTTAAGATATTTAGTAATTCGATAAAAAGCAATTCTGCAATAGATTTGCAATCTATTGTTTTTTCTCTAATAGAAAGGTTGCGCAATCTCAATTGAATTAGTTAATTCAATTAAACATTGCTAGATCGAATTAGCGTTGTTCTAAAGAGATAAGTAGATTTGACGACTTAACGATGCAATTAAATTATTGATTAAATTTTTGTAACAATAATACAATTGTATTACTTCTTGATTCAATTGCATTAATTGCTTGTCTAGACGTAAATTTTTTAACTTAATTGTATTTTCTTGTTGTTGTTCTTTTAATGTCTCGCGATATACTTAATAGTTAATTGCATATTTTTGATTTAAATTCTTGAACTCGTTTGCAGCAACAAACATTGCAATAATTATATTTATCTTTGTAATTCTCGCAATAATCAAAGAATATATAACGATTATCTCGTAAACAAAAGAAGATTTCGATGTTTAATTTGCAATTTTTCTAGCGATCGTTTGCGAAAAAAAGAAGACAAAACAATAATACGCGACAAATCAATAATACACATAATTTAAAAAAGAGAAAAACAAATATAGAGAGTAGCATCGATTTCGATTTCGATATATTATCTATAAGTAGACAATAAGTGTTTGTTTTTATCTCGATTGTTCTTGCGATTCTTGAAGAAGATTCTTCGATAATACTCTTTGCTTTTTAGAAGATCAATCGAACGAAAAATCGTCAATTAAATTAAAAAATAATATATAATAGACAATTGACAAAGAAAGAAAACATTATATTAGTTAATGTTTGTATAGCTAGATTCTTGAAGTACGACATCAAGTTTATGTCACGATTTTGAAGCAAAATTAGAGACAAGTTCAAGACAACAATAGATCGCAAATACGTCGAGATTAATCAATATATAAATAACTTAATAATTAAGAGAAAAGTTGATATTAAAGTTTTACATAAATTAGAATATGCAACTTAAGACGACAATTATATTTAAACTATTAATACATAGATATCAATTGTTTAAACATATTAGAAAAGTAAAAATAAGAAGAGCTTTTTACGAAAGAAGAAGCTAGAGACAAATGTAAAGCACAAAAAGAGAAAAGATTGTCTTAATTAACAATTAAAGAATAAATTGAATTACAAACTCTTTTTCTTTTTCTTTTTTGTTGTTTTCTCTATTAGTAACAATAATAGCTTCGAGAATTAAAGCAATTCTAAAGATAGTAACTTAAATAGTATATTCTCTAATATAGAGAAGAATGCAAAGAAATCAAGAATTTTTGCAAATCTTATAACAAAAGCAACCTCTTCTTCTAATAACAATGCAATAATAATAGAAGATTTAAATAATAATAATTAATATTACGTGATAAGAAGCTTTGCTTCAAAAAACAATAATAATTTTCTATTTATTTTATTTTCTAGATCGTCTTTAAATAGATTTACATTGTTAAAATTTATTAAACTCAAAAAAAGCAAGATCGCAAAGCAATTTTAAAAGTCTACTTCTTTTATAAACTTTATAGAAAATAAAAAGATCTCGAAGAGATCTAAACAAGCACACGTAAACGTAATAGACAACTTCGATTTAAACATTTTACAACAAATATTAAGCAAGTACTTTAAAGAACAAATACAATCGATAAAAAAAAGTTGAGACAACAATCTTTGTTAAAGAAGATAAACAATATACTTTAAAAAAATTTTGTCGAAATAAAAAAGTTATATTAGACAAAAAAGTTGAAACTAAAAATTTATTTTTAAATCTTTTTTCAAAAGTATTACGAAAACGAAATGCGCTCTTACTTTAAGTACGTCTTTGAAAATCTATATTACTACGCGAAAGATATAGATTGTTTAATAGATTAAGGCGACAAGTTAAATTATCAAGTGCAATAAACAATAATTAATTATTTTTCGATCGACAAACGCGAGTATTATGCACAATCAAAGAAGACAAATAGAAGTAATAGAGAAAAAACTAATAAAAGTAGTAGAGAAGAAATAATAATAAATAATGCGAAGACGCATTAGATGCGAAAAGAAGACGTTTTTGCAAAAAATATCTAAATATTTAAGAAAAAGATACTATTATCGAAATCTCTTTTTCGAATTTTGACAAACCTTATTCGAGAAGAAAAGTAATAACAAGATATTCAATTATTAGACTTTTGTGTACAATATTGTCTCTTTCGAGAATCTTAGATATTTAATAAAGAAATATAATGCGTAAGTTGCAATATAAACGAGTATAAATTGCATCTATTTTATTAACGTCTTGAAATTTATTTTTTAAATAAACAAAACAATAAATTAACGTTTAATCGTATTTGCGTTAATAATATCTATAAAAAATTCTCGAGACAAACATATAAAATTTAGATTAAAAAATGTTTATATCGACGACATTATTTACAATTACAATACTTTAACAAACTAACAAGAGCATTTTAATTGTTAAAAATATATATATAAACATACAATCGCAAAGATTTGATGCGATAATGATAAAAAATAACAAAAGAGAAAAAAGAGAACGAAAATTGTTTTCAAAAGTTTAATTAGAGATTCTTCTTTCTATTTTAACATTTAAATAACGACAACAAGATTTAGAGCAACAAGTAGTAAAGATTAGCATTAGAAAACTTGATTAAAGCTAAATATATAAATAAATATAAAGAAGAAAATCTAGTATTCTTATAATATGAAGTTTTCGAAATTATTGAAAATCTTATCGATTTACAAATATTTCGAAAGACTAGAAAATTGCATCGCAAAACAAGATTCTATTTAATTGTCTCGTAAATACATATAGCAATTAATTAGAAGAATTGTCGCTAAATAGAGATTTTCGACAAATTGTAAATTTATTTTTATTTTTGTTCGCGTCTTAAAAGCATTAAATATTTACAAATTTTAAATTAAATTAAAGAAGTTTTCGACAACAATGTGAGCTCTTAATATTCGCTTATTAAAAAAGATTTATCTTTTGTTTGTATAGTTTAAATAGAAAGATATAATATATAATTAATAAATATAAATTTTGTTGTTGTACAATTGAAGTTTTCTTCGATCTTTAAGTAGATTCTTTAATCGATTTTGCAATTTTTAACTTTTGCAATATTGTAACGTTGTTTATCTTATTTTTGCAAAAATTGTAAATCGATTCTATTAAATCGTTCGAACAAGTAATAGCTAGCTATACTATTTTGTGTGCTTTTTTATAGTTGAAGTAATAGAATTTTTGTTTTATATTTGATTTGCAAAATCTTTAAAAGATTTTATTAATAAACTTTTATATAATACTTTTGTCTCTAATCTTTTCTACTCTTTTTATTGCTTTGACGTATCTTTTAAGACGTATATAGATAAGCGTTGAATATTATTGTAGAATATTGTCGTAACAAATTTTTAGATATTTAAGAAGATTGTTAAAAACGCGAGAGAGATAGAAGAGAGAACAATTAAGTCGTTCTATCAATTTGAACAATTAATAAGAATAGAATAATTTGTATAGAAGAAGACAAAGAGCGAATTCGAAAAACGATTTCGCACAATTGCTTTACTTAATAATATCGATTGCGAAATAGTTAACAAGCAATCGAATTTTCTTCTTGATAAATCGCATTATACGACGAAGTCGTCTAGAAAAAATCTAATTTAATTCGAATTCAAACGCTTTGTACTTTATTGCTTCAATATATAAATATCGAGAATTGTTAACAAGATATTAACTTAAAATAATAATAATAACAACGACAAGAGCGATAGTTATAGATATGTCTTAATTGTTGTCGATTAATTGAGTTAATTAAGACACAATAAGATAAATGTAATTAATATTATAATAAAAGAGAAGAAAAATTAATCAAATACGATAATTATTACATTGCGAAGAATATTACTTGATTGAATATAGCGTTATCGAGCTAGGAATTCTAGGCTTTACTAGTCCTCGCAAAAATAATTGTATTACTGATTCAATTAAGGTTGCGCAATCTCTCTAATAATAGAGAAGTATAATAAAGAGAAGAGAGCGAAAGAATTTAACAAGTCTATAGCTAGAAAAAATAATTGTTTTTATTAATTTGAAAAAAGTACAATAGTATATTTCGAAGTTTTTTGTATAGTATATAGATTTTTTCGAGATATTATAGACTAAGAGTTTGCACAATAATTGATAGACTACAAAATTATAAAGAATACTATTAATATTTTTCTTTAAAATGCAAACTTCAAGTACGTGCGCAAGCAATATAGCTATTACAATATTAAAGAATAATATGCGCAAATATATTGTATATTATACAAGATTTAGAATAATCATTAAATAAGCAAAAACTTTATTGTTAAAAGTACAATAAGTAATCTTGTTATTATTAAGTATATTATATATTATCGAAATATAAAAGATATAATACGCTTTCTACTAGAATACAAATTCTTTTAAAACAATCTAACATATATATCTATTTAGATTAGAACAACAAATAATATATACGTTTATACAAAAATACTATATACAAGAAATTAATAATAGAGTACGCAAAATTAAGTATTAATAGGGACAATTATTGTTTCGATTTTTATATTTATAGATAAGACACAAATATATACTATTATAACAATTAGAACTTGTAATTAATTTATCTTATTATTGACAATCTTAATTGTACAACTAGACAAAGTTAAATTCGATCAAAAATAATATTAATTATATTTACAAGCAAAAGTATATTATTAAACTATAGAAATAGTCTCTAAATATATATCTTAACTATAATATATATATTTAGTTCTTTGTATTAATTTGATAGAGATTTCGAGAAACTTAAGAAGTTCGATATAAATATTTAATATACAAATAACTTTACAAGGAGCTATTATTTAATTATTAAGAGAATAATAATAATAAATTACAAAAAGCAAATACTTATTACTAATATCAAGAAGAACAAGTATTGCAATATCTGCAGAGTTTTTTCTAACAAGCAAGATAATCTTATAAAAAGATAATAAAATCAAACTTTTAAGTATATTTAAACTAAGTTTATTAAACAAAATTTTAACTCAAAAGAAGACAAAACAAATATAAAGATTTATTTTGTAAAAAATTAAATATAAAATTACAAGTATTGCAACGTTTGTATTTTAATAGATTTTAATATTCTTTATTAATTACTTAAGAGTATAATTATAAGATTAATCGATTAATCTATTGCTTTAATTAACAATATTATTTTTTATATTTATTTTAAAAGATCAACAAAGCGCAGAAAAAAGAAAAAAACAGTTATCGAATTAATAGATTCGATTTAACTTAACAAACACTTTTATTAAATTTCTAAATTTACTAACTTAAAGAAATTTAAGTATTTTAGCAAAATTTAATAGTAGAGCAAAGTCGAATAAAAATAATAGTATTGCAATTTGTTTCTGCAATAATATCTCTATTGCTAGAAAAGCAAAATACAATAATATATTGTACTCGAGCAATTATAGACTTTGTTATACTTGCTTAGTACATTTTATATAATAAGAATACATTAAGTTATTTAAAGTATATATTGTATCAAATTAACAATCTAAAAACAATTTTTGTCAAATATTAATTGCAAAATATTATATATAACAAGAACAACAAAAATAAAACTTACTTTAATATTTTTAAGCTTTATATCTTAATATACTATATAACTTTTATTCGACTATTTAACAATACTTAAAATTTTGATATTTTTTACAAAAAAACAAAATATAAGTTCTTGTTAAAACAATTTTTTTCAAAAATAAATAAAACAAAGAATCAAAATATGCAAATATTAATATACAATATTCGATATCTTAATATTGCTATTATAAAAGATATAATATTATATTTAAAAACTTAAGCAATATCTGTTGCGAAACAGAAGTCGAAAATAAGTATTACAATATTAAGTCGAAATCTAATAAGTTTGTTAATAGCGCTTAATCTCGACAATTACAACAATACACAATTTATTAATCTAAATCAAAACAATTAATATTAACAGAAAGTTAAAAAACTTATTATTGAGAGTTAATTTAAGTGCTCTAACTTTATAGAAATTCTAGCAATATTTATTCGAAAAAAACGCAAAAAAAAATACAATATTGCTAATTTAAACATTCGAAAACAAGACTTGTTCTAAGCAAAAAATTACTATGTTAAAATTTATAAATCTTTAATATATTAGAAACGAAATAAAAAAGATTATATTAATTTAGATTGATTGCAAAAGAATATAATTTAATATATCTCTTATTAATTTAGTAAAATTAATTGATAAAGAGATTGTATATAAGTGTAAGATAAAGAATTAAACAAGAAATACTATACTGCCAACTTACATAGTTATTTATCCGGAATTTGCTCGAAATTTATCCGGAATTTATTCGGAATTTACTAGCAATTTTTCGATTGACTAACTTCTACCCAACTAGTAGAAATCTGCTTTTCAACTAGCAAAAATCTGTTGAATTTCGATTAAATTTCGAGTTTGCTTCAAATAAATCACACGCGAATTGATAATCAAAATAGCAATATTTCGAGTAAATTTCGAGTAAATTCCGAGTATAAATATTACTAGTAATAATTTTTCAGAAATTTTCAAATTTTTTTAGTTAAGTAGAGTAACTAATATTAGCAATATAGATAATGTAGTACGTACACGCTAGTAGGGGGATCTAACGCGCGTATAGAAATTTCGTAAATCACGTGATTTTATAATTAGAAATTTGATAACGTCGATAGTTGCGAAGCTAGACACTTCCCGAATATTTATAAACTATAAATTAAGGTTAACACTTTAAACTATAAATAGAAAAATAATTCAACGACTTTATGTATTGACGAATCAACGATATATATGCTTTACTATTCGATATTTTGAAAATCGAAATCTCGATCGAGCTAGCGTCGAGACTTAGTCAAATTTATTGAAATTAAAAAATTCAGAAATTTCAAAATTCAGAAAATCGCATCTATAAGATCTATAACCGGTAGATAACCGCTATATGTCGATTGACTATTAGTTAGTTAATCGATAAATAACCAAAATAGATTTATAACTAGTAAATAACCAATACATGCTAGTTAGCAATCGATTGACTAACCGGAATCTAGCAGATATCTAATCAAAATAAATATATTCCTGGCATATTCCTGGCATTTACCAGGAACATAATCTTATAGATGGGCCTGTAAGTATCGAGACAACAGATTAGCAACAGATAGTAGCAAATATATAAAAATTATATAGCTTATTATTTTTGTACTCGATTACAAGAGATTAAAATATAATAAACAATTACAAAGATATATAGAAGTATTTGTTAAATTAAAGTGCTAAGTTAACAAAGAAGTTATTTACAAGATATATAAAATATATAAAGTAATAAATTATTCAAAGAATATAAGTAAGAATCTTAAATATTTGCAATCTTAATATTTCTATAATATATTATATGTTATTTGTAGTATATATCTTGTATTGATAAATTAAGAGTACACAAAGTTTTATGTTAACAATTTTATTAACTAAGATTAACATAATACAATATATAATTCTTAATTTAAGACTAAGAAGATTCAAATTGTAAATAAATAAGTAAGATATTATTAAATATAGAACAAGACTTGAAGACGCAATTATTAATTTGATTTGCATTTAATTTGAGTTAGTTCTTGTTAAAAAAAGAATAAAGTAAAAAATAAATAACAAGAATATTATACAAAATTAAGAAGTCGAAAATAAGAAAGAGAATTATTAATAAGAAAAAGATTCTATTGAATTAAAAATAATAAAACAAAGAAATAGATTACTTTTAAGTATAATAATATTCTCTTTTTATCTTCTTACAAGTTTTTATCGATTAGCGTTAGAATATATTATAACAAGATATTTGCAACTATAGCTTCGAAGACAGAGAAAATAACTAACTTCTTTAACACTATGTTAATTTTTTACTTATAATATTAAAAATCTTGTTTTTTAGCGAAAATTCTTAACAGATTTTTAGAAATTGCTCAAAAAGATTAGCAAAATTATTGATAGAAATAACAAAAGTTAAATATCAAGAAATTTTTTAAGTGCAACTTTTAATCTATTGTTAAATATTACAATATACAATATATTAAGAAAAAGGTTCTTTTTACTATTAAGATAAAAGAAGTAAAGACGCAATTAAAGTATTTTTTTATTACTATTTATCGAACAAGCAAAAGCAGAAAATTAAAACATCTTACATTAAATTACTTAAACTAATTTGCGAATACAACAAATATTTAAAGATAACAAAGTAAAGACTAGAATATCTTTTAATTAATTGTTATTAATATCGACAAAAAGATTATTGTATTATTGTTGTCTAAATGTTCGAATCTAAATTAACTTAATCTTCGAATATCAAGAATTTTTTCTCTAAGAAACAACTATTTTATATTAGGTTTAATTTAGATCTAAATAAGATTAATTTTTGAATATTAATAATCTTTTCTCTAAGAAGCAACTGTTCTAAATCAAATCTAATTCAAATCTAAATCAAATTGTTCTTTAAATATTAAGAATTTTTTCTCTAAGAAGCAATTGTTCTAAATTAGATTATTCTTCGAATATTGAGAGTTTTCTCTTTAAGAAGCAACTATTCTAGATTAGATTTAAATCAGATTTAACTTATATTTGATTTAGATTGTTCTTTAGATATTAAAAGTCTTTTTTCTAAGAAACAACTATTCTACGTAATTTAAATCTAAGTTAGATTGTTCTTTAAATATGTATAATTTTTTCTCTAAGAAACAACTGTTTTGAATCAGATCTAATTTAGATTTAATTTAGATTATTCTTTAGATATTAAGAATTTCTTCTCTAAGAAACAACTATTTTATATAACTTAGATTTAAATTAGATTGTTCTTCGAATATTAAAGATTTTTTGTCTAAAAAGTAATTGTTTTTATGTTAGATCTAATTTAAATCTAAGTTATATTAATTTCCAAATATTAAAATCTTTTCTATAGAAAAATAAAATTTAATCTAGATTTAAGCTATCTTAATTTTCAAATATTAAAAATCTAATTTCTAAGAATATTTATTCTAGATCAAATTCGAGTCAGATATTAAGAATTTTATTTCTAAAAATATTTATTTTACACAAGATTTTAATCAATATTGCTAGCGTTTAAGCTAGAAAAAAAAATAAATTCTTAAGACGCAAAACTTGAAATACAATTTTTATACTGTTTAATAATGCTAGTTATAAAAGCGACTATATAGAAAGAGATTACTTTTTTTTATTGTTATTGTCTTTGCTTGTAGCAAAAAAATTAACATAGATTAGCGTAATCGACGGATTGAATTTCAACCCAAACAAATTAACTCGCTCAACTTTAATTTTGGAATCGAACAAAAGTTCTAGCTTAATCAAGTAAGTCGAACGCATAAGACGCGTCGAACGCTCAATGCAATTCGTTCAATTACGTAATGTTACATAACGCGCTAATTATATGCGATTAGCGTAAATCCTACGTTAGCTTAATCGAGTTAACATAAATTCTGCGCTAGTTTAATCGAGTTAGCGCATAGATAAGATAAGATAAAATAAGCAAATGCTAACGCGACAAAGTTAGCTTAAGTTCTTGACATTAATTCGACGAAATTCGATTTTGAAATCGAGTTTACGTCTTAACTCTAACTTAGTTTTACAAGATTCAAGAGAATAAATTAAATTAAGAAAAAAGTGTTCGATTCAATTTAACAATTACACTAATATAGATTAAAGTATATCTAATATTCTTAATTGTGCTAATAGTAGAATTCTTAGTATAAATATTAAAAACAAAAGCAAAGACACAAGTTCTATTTATATTAACAAGGGAATTTTTACAAAGCAACAAAGTTTTAGAACTAATTAATTTTCTAATTTTAAAAATTTATAATCTTCGAAAATTTAAGATCTAATTAAGATCTAGACAAAACAATTATAAAATAACTAATTAAAAAAACAATAAACAAGACTAGATATTTGTTAAATAATACTTAATATACAATTCTTAAAATCTATAATTTTTTTAGAAATTTTTGTAGTTTTGCATTTCAATTATTTATGCAATTTGCAACAATAATAATTTGTTTAAGTATTACAAAACTCAAAGAATAACAATCTTAAATAAGAAAAAATTAATAAAGAGATTAAAGTATAGGTAATTACTAGTCGCACATCATTCTACTTTTCTCGCACATCATCTCCACTTTGTTCGCATATCATCCTTCTCGCACTAAGTCTAATCGAGTAATTCAACAGTCTCGTAAATAAATCAAATCAACAAGTTAAGAAAGCTCATGAGAGATACTTGGTTTTGCGCCTCCTTGTCATCAAATTTAATGTATTTTCTAATTAATCTCTTGATGCAAATTCAAACCTAAAACACATCTTTTGCATGCTTAGAGTTAATCTCTATTTGCATCTCTAATTACATTTGAAAACTACCCATGTAGAAAATCGAAACATCTAAAATTTGCTTCTTTGTCGTTGTTTCTCTTGCACCTTCTCGTCCACCTCGTCGACGATTCTCTCGTTCACCTCGCTAGCTTTGTGTAGACGATTAACTATTAGGCATCTAATTAAAGAGTAGATTTGAAGTCAACTCAAAGGCGAACGACGTTCGTTGAGTGAAGTTTGCAAAAACTATTTGGCGTTAACGTTGTAATTGCGAAGACGCAACTCATGTCTTGTTTAATAAGTCTCGCGAACGATCTTTTGACTTGACAATAGCAAACTTTTGCACGCGTAGTATATCATTTGAAAGAATTCTAGTCTTAGACGATAACGACGAGATTTTTGACGATGTTTCTTGCACTTTCGTTACGTCTTTATCGTTTTTCGCATAATTCTTTTGTCTCGTCGTCGCCTATCTTGTTTGCGATGACTTTGTAAATCTTCAATAAGAATGTATGTTCTTCAATTTTAATACGTCGTCGCATGTTTGTTAAGCTTTGAAACAAACAAATTGATAGATGTTCTTTCGTAGTAGATATTAGACAATGGTTGAAGCTTCATAGTCATTATTAATGAGTAGATAATAATGTAGATAATGTGAATAGCGAAGATAAATAACGACGACAACAACGATGTAAACAATAGACGCGTTAATAAACTTTAGAAATTACTCGATTAGACTTAGTGCAAAGAGGTGATGTGCGAGCAAAGTGGAGATGATGTGCGAGAAAAGTAGAATAATGTACGACTAGTAATTATCAAAGTATATATATCTTAACAAAACTAAAAAGAAGAATCAATTATAATATAGTACAAGTATTTGAATACAAAAATCGATAAATTATTAACTTTATTATTATCGAAATTAATATTATTGCTTGTTTTAATATATAATTAAGTTTCTTTTACAAAATATAGCAATCTAGATATATTATTATTAACAATAATATAATTTTACAATTTAATCTTATCTAATACTATATTGTTGCTATCGAATTTCTAAGAAAACAACTTAATTAAAATTTTATTTATTAGACTATATAATAATAAATAATTTAATATTTATCTTTTTTTATTTTATTCTTTTGTATAGTATTTACTTAAGATAGAATCTTTGTGGACAAAAGTCGAAGACAAAAATAATAAATTCGACAAAAATAATAAAATTAAATTATAGAATATTACTTTGCTTTATATATAAGAAAGAGACAATAACAACTTTGTTTATACTTTTTTTATTATTGCTATAGACAAAGAAGAAAACAACAAATAAGTTGACAACTAAGATTGCTATCTAATAAACAAGTTATTATTAACAATATATAATATAAAATCTTTAAAGTACAAAAGAACAACAATTGATTTAAGTAATAAAAATAATAGTTTTGTATTTTTATTTGTTAGTTGTACAAACAATATCTCGATCTAATTATCTAATATTGTAAATAATAAGAGCGACAACTTTATATTAGTAATAAGAATATTGCTTAGCTTATTAATTGTATCGAGAGATTAAAGATATCAAGTCTAACATTTTTCTTGTATTCTTAAATATAAAGATATATTTGACAATATCTTTTAATATCGATTAAATATATAATATATGCAAATATTCTTAATTGTTATAAATTTAATAATTAAACGTAATTTATACTTACTATTTATAATCTTATGCTTATTTTAACAATACAATTTAGCTAATTTTATAGAGAAACAACAATTCAAAATAAAGAACACTAAATATAAAAAGACACAAAATCGATTTTTCGATTATAATATTTAAGGGTTAATTTTTATTAATATAAGATATATCTTTATAATAGTCGAAGTAACAAAATAAATTTCGATTAAATTAACAAAACTTAAATTATTCTTAATAGATATATTAATATTATTAGAGACAACAAATAATATTCTACTATATTTTGTTACAATAAGTACTATTTTTTTTACTTGAATAAAAATTATCAAGATTTAATTAAAATCTAAGTCAAATTTTAATTAGATATAATCTAAATTCGAGACTAGTATATCTTGACGCATTATAATAGTTTCTTTTGTTTATTTTTCTTTTTAATACAATTTTAATTTTGTATTTTTTATTAATTTCTTAATTTTTAGCTAGCTTATACTATTCTAAATACAATATTTTATTAATTTATTCGAGTATCTAATTTTGTGCTATAGATAACTTCTAAGCGAACTTCGCATATATAAGCAATAAACGCAATTATTATTTATTAAATTCTTAAAAATATATATTAACTTTTTTGTAAAAGAATAATAACAATTCGATTAATAAAATAGAATTCGAGATTTTTAAAGTATTGCGCAATTCTTTTAAGTATAAAAAAAAGATATTATTACTCGATAATCAAGAGAACAATATAATAGAAATATTATTGTTATAAATACAATACAATACAAATTTATTTTTAGTTACAAAAATGCTTATTAATTAAATACAATGTATTATTAATCTTGCGTTTGTCGAAAACAAGTCTTAAAATCGAAAAATACGTCTTTTATATTTGATTTAATTTTTTAACAACAAACTTAATATTATATTCTTAGAGATTAGTTGTACAAAGTTTATATTATAGATCTTCGAATTTATAGATAGACAAAAAAATGCAATATTATTATATAAAACTTAATATTATATCGAAATTCTTGTTTTATAAAACAAGATAAAACAATACTTAAAATATATCTTTATATTAGAATATAAAATTGTTATATACAAAATATATATCTTTTTGCAAATTACGCTTGTTATTAAGTATAATATCGAAAGCTATAAATCTTAAATTAATTCTTAACAAAAATTAAATTGTTAATACTATTAAAATATATAAAAAAGAGAATAGCTAATTATATAAGAAGCGTCAAGAATTAGCGTAACAACAATATAGGAAATATTTCTATATTAAAGAAGACAAAAAAGATATTGCTTCTATCTCTTTCTATTATAAATAAAAATTTATTTAATTGTAACTCTACAACGTAATAGAAGATTATTAATCTTATATAATAAAGCAAGTTTAGAATATAATTAAGAAGTATTATAACTTTATTAGCAATAGAAAGTCGCGTAATTATATTTAGATCTTATTATTAAAATCGACTTTTCTAAGCAAGAATATTTAAGATATAAGTTTGTTTATTTTTATTAATTTTTAATTAAATTATAATTAGAAGAAGCAATTCGAACTATTTGCAAATTCGATAATAATTAAGACTTTTATATCTTTATTTTTTAACAACAATTAAAAGAATTTTAAAATTAACTCTTTAATTAAATATATATTAAATTCTATAATCTTAGAAACAATTAAAATAATAAGAATTATAATTTGTTATTGTATTGAGAAGTTTAAACACAAAATGCAAGTATCTATTAATTTCGAAAAATAATATATCGAAAATATATACTTTACTTTGTTAACAATTGCAATCTTTATACTTATAGTATATTAATAAATATCTATAAGAAAATACAACAAAAATAGAACAATTAACTTGTAATACAAAGAGAGAAATATACACAAAAATTGCGACAAAAAATTGTATTTTGCAACAAAAAAGCTATTAACAAGTTTGACAACAACAAGATCTTATTTTTTTTTCGAAAGTCTTTTTTAAATTTGAATACTAGTAAATTGAAATTCGAGTACTTATTAAAGCAATATAATCGATAAAACAATAACAAAAATTTGATAAATACTTTAGATGAAAAATTCGTACTTGAAAGTTTAAGAGATAATAGAATATATAAAAATAAATTAATCTAAGCAATTAATTAACAATTCTAATAAAGAAAGAGTATTAAGTATATAAGCAATAATTGTATAAATATAAATTACTTAAAGAAGATTTAATTTAATTTTAACAAATAATTACAAAGACATTAGTTAATTGCAAGAATATCTATAGAAAGAAATTAACAATTAGAGTAATATTAGAGTAAGTATTCTTAATCGAAGATGCAGATTTGAGTCAAATTTAAAATAATTCTAAATTAAATCTTCTCTAAGTTATCGAATAACAATAAAAGTGTTAATTGATTACGAACGTACTTGTAAAGAAAAATTAATAAATAGAATAATATAAAAGTAAGTATTTATAATCGAAGAAACAAATATAAGTTAAATCTAAATTAAATTTTGTCTAAATCTAACAAATAACAAATACTATATAAATTAATTACAAAAAATACTTATAGAAAGAATCTAAAAAGAACAACAACATTTAGATAGATTTGCTTATATATAAAAAAGAAGATCTAAGTTAAATCTTGTCTAGATTTGATAAATAACAACAAATAAGTTAATTAAATAAAAATATACTTATAAGAAGAAATTGTTATATAAAGTAATATTTAGATAGATACTTTTAAATGAAAATATAAATCTAAGTTAAATCTTGCTTAGATCTAATAAATAGCAATATATATATTAACTAACAACAAAAATACTTATAGAGAAAATCTAAGAAAAAAAAATATTAAAGTAGACTTTTTTAATAAAAAATATTTTGTAAATATTATATTAAACTAAATATTAAATACTTACATTTATTTGCAATTAGATAATTACAACTTCTCGAGAAGAATAGCAAAAAATATAAGTTGTCTTTAATAATTGTAATTAGATTTTAAATTAATCGAGACTAACTAGAGAACAATAAACAAAATATATTAAGAAAAAGAAGTATTAATATAGTAAGATGTGTTTGTTATCTCTATATTATTATCTATGCTAATATAGTTTGCGAACAAGTTAATTGTTAAGTTAAAAATTAATCTTAAAATTAATCTTTAATAAAATAAATATAGAATTCGAGTTAAAAGATAAAAGAAAAATATATTGTTAAAATTAATATTTAGTTGAACTACTTAAAGAAAAAAGCTAGATATTAGAAGTAAAACAAATATATTTTAATATATATCGACAATTCGAGGAAGCGACTTCTGTGACACAATAACTTTATTGAGTCAACATCGACTCAAGAGAGTCTCGTGACATCTCGCGCTAACCTATTAGAGGAACTTAAATTGCTTATTAAAATTTAGATTGATTTGTAATTATTTGAAATTTTTAGCCTAATTGGATTAGTATTACGTACAGAATTAATATTTGAAAACAATTTTTTTTAAAATCTTTTCCGTTTTCAAATATTAATTCTATACGTAATACTAACCCGATTAGGCTAAAAATTTCAAATAATTACAAATCAATCTAAATTTTAATAAATAATTTAAGTTCCTCTAATAGGTTAGCGCGAGATGTCACGAGACTCTCTTGAGTCGATGTTGACTCAATAAAGTTATTGTGTCACAGAAGTTGCTTCCCCAAATTGTCGATGTTAATCAAATTTTATTCGAGACAATAATGCTATTTTGTAGATATCTAGCTTCGGCAATAAAAACAAACAAATCGATTTTAAAATTTTTAGTTGATGTTTTTTTTTAATCTTGCTCTATTTTTTGTTTTGCAAGATTTAAAGTTGCTAAAGTATTACGCGAAGAAGCTTAAGATAATTAAAACAAACTTAGTTGTGCGTTAAATATTAATTTCAAAAGATAAATCGATTTGCAAAAGAATAACTTGTAGATTTATAAATATCTTAGCTACTAGTTGTTAGATAACTCGATTTGCAATAATTGCTAAATAAATACTAGACAAGATAGCAAATAACTCGAACAAAATAATAATACGCTTTTAAGTTATACAAGATAGTTGCAATATTATTTTTAATATTAATATTATTATTGTAATTGATATCTATACTCTTTTTAAAAATATTGTCAAATTTGTTAACAAGTCAATTTAGATTATTAAGATTGTTAAATTGTTCGAAAATAGTTTTTAGAACAACTTTGCAAAAATTAAATTAAACAAAATATACTTAAATGCAAAAAAGAACGTTTATTGTTAATACGACAAGTTCTACAACAAACTAGATATCGAGAAAAATTAAACTAAGACTATTTAGCAATATAACGCGTAGACAAACAAGAACAAAAAATTTATTACTATTAATTAAACTATTAAAGTCTAAATAGAATAGTAATTAAATCTAGAAATTAAGTAACGTTTAAATTTGCAACATAACAAAAGTATTAATATCTTTTCTTTTAAAATAAATATATAGTACAAGATTTGTATCTAATATTTTTGTCAAATAGTAAAAGAGCATTTAACATCTATCGATAGCGTCTAATCTTAAACAATTAAGTATAACTTAATTGTTAACTTAGTTCTTAGAGAATTATCTTTACAACTATTATAGATATTTGTCTTGTTTACTTGCGTGTCTTTTTATCTTATCTAGCTATCTTGTCTAGTTGCTTTGTCTACTTAACTATTATTTTTTATCTAACAAAGCGCAAATTTTTCTAAAAGTATACTATAGCAAACGTCGAGCAATTTATTCGCGAGATATTTATACTTAATAGCTATTTTATTATATTTATACTTTGCAAAAACAATAATATATTTCTTATTTATCTAGTTTTTAATCTTAATATCTTAAGTGCAAAAATAATCGAAAACAATATTGCTCTATTCTAATTTAAAAAAAAGATAAAAATCGACAACTATTTTATCTATTTAATAGCTTATATATATTTTATTAATTGCAATATAAAATATGTTGTTTATATTAATATTATAATACGCAAGCGCTTTGTTCTATAATTTGCAACTTTTAATAAAAACAATAATATTTATATATTATGCGTATTTTTGAATTTTTTTTATCTCTATATCTATAAATATGTTACGAATCTAGTTCGAAACAAAGTAGTATATAATTTACGACGCAACATGTAGCACGAAGCACAACTATTAATATGTTTGACAACTTAACAAACGAACAATGTTCGACATATTTAACAACAAGCTAAGCAAATAATGCTTAATATACTTGACAACTTAGCAAACAAATAATGTTCGATATACTTAACAACAAATTGAGCGAACAAGAAGAATTTTTTTTAATATATAAATTTTCGAACACGACTCTCTTATAAATTGTGTTCGCTTTATCTTAAGTTTTTACTTATTATTACGATTACTATAGTTGCAACTCTTGTTATCAAGTAATTGCTTGTATTGTCTAAAGACGTTTACAAATCTTTTTAATAATATAACTCTCTCTAATACTTTCTTACGAAAATACTAGCGTAACACTTTGAATACTCTAAAAATGTTTATATTAGATTAATGTATTTTTATCTTAAGCATTAGCTCAATAACATTACGTCGATTCTCTATTAAAAAAGACAACAAAATAAGAATTAACAAGTTTGACATCTATTATAAAGATCGAATTAACTTAAAGAACTAACTTATGCAAATACATATTTATTTTATCTTCTATTTTGTTCTAGCGAACAAGAAAACAATTTTCGCATTTACATTTTTTAGAGAAAGAATTTAGCATTAACTCAAGTTAAATTTACGCAAATATTTAAAAAAATAATAACAAAAATTCTCGAACAATGTTTACGAACTTCGATAATTTCAAGAAAGAGCTTTAAAGAATCTTCGAAATATTTAACGAAAAACAAATTGCAAAAAGAGTAATCTAATATTTAATTTAACAAATCTTTGTAACAAATTATGTAACAAAATTTCAAAAATATATTAAGTTTATCGAATAAAACAATGTCGTACTTATAACAATGTTTCGCCGAAATTTTGAAAATAATCTTAAGAACGAAATTATGCGCAATAGCAAATTTATTAACGACATGTTTAATCTTATTAAAGTAATTATTGATCTTAACAACAAACTATATAGAAACTATAAAAAAGCAATACAACTAACTTTATAAAAGAGCAAAAATCTTCTTTGAATTAACAATTAAATATTAGCAAAAAGAATCTTGTTCTAATTAGAAATACAATAACTTAAACTATCGTAAATTTATATTTATAAAATTAAATTTTATCTAACAATGCAAAGAAAAGAACTCTAGAGAAAAGCAAAATAACAAACTTTAAAAAACGTGCTATTTATATAACAAACTAAATTACTTCGCAAGAAATTGTTAATTACGAAACTTAATAAATTGTTAACAAATCAATATTATGTTAAGAGAGATATTTGATAGCTAGAACAATATTAAGAAGCAAATCGATACAAAGACGAACGTTCTTAAAATTAAATCGAACGACACGTATTATTCGATAAAGAATTCAAATTAATTATAGAAAGTTCTAGATAAAACATTATTAAACAAAACACTCGCATTTATGTAAAAAGTCAATTAAGTATTCTAGAAAACTATTAAATCTTATAGTTCAATTGTTAATCTAAACAAAGAGTATAACTAGAAGAATTTTTACGAATGTATAAAAAATATTACAAATTATCTCGAGACTTTAATTAAACTTATTTAAAAAAAACAAAGCTAATTGATTTTTTAGAAAGTTAAAGTTAGCAATTTAGCAACAAAAGAAAGCTTAGCGCAAATAAACGTTTAAAGCAAAAGTTACAATATAAAAGCAAGAAAAAGTTCAAATTTCTTAATAAAGAGTATATTAAAGAAATGCAATATGTTAACTTAATAATAACAACTAAACTCAACAACGCATGTACAATATTCTATTATATTAATTAAGATTAATAATTGTTAATTTACAACAATAATCGATTTTAATGCGATAAATAATTTTATAACTAGAGCTTTTATAAGAGAAGAAAAGTACTTTATTTAAAAGAAGTCTAACGCTTACAATTTAGTAATTGTAAATAGAAATTTATTATTTATAAAAAATTAAAAAGTAAACAAAGAAATAAAATTACTATCGATAGCTATTTAATAATATTACGAGAAACTAATCTTTAATATAGTAAAAATAGTTATTTATAATATTGTTCTAGAAATATCTTAATTAAAGTAACACAATCTAGAAGATAATTAAAATATACAAGTACTTAAATTTGCGCAATGTAATTACACAATTTACATTTAATCTACGTATTAATAGCGTTCGATAATAGATAAAAAATTAAGTCGAAACTTAATTGCAAATAGCGAGCTTGTATTTTTGCAAAAAAACAATCTAATAAAGTTTAACTCGACAAGTATTGACATAAATTAGCTAAATTACAAAGTTAAAATAAATGAAAAATATTGCGAATCTTTTAAAAGTTCTAAACTATTTAATATAACAAGAAAATTGCTAAAGCATACATTACGAATATACAACAATTAAAAGTATTTATTTTAAAAAGAGAAAACAATTAAGACTTTATTTAAATATTAATTATAAAATTACGAGATTACACTTAAATTAGACAAGCAATTTGCGTTTAAACTTATATATATTTTATTTAAAAAAAAGTTAAAAGCACTTCGCGAATATCTAGTAAAAAACGAAAAAAAAAGAATTTATTAAAAAATCTTAATTACAAGTAGAATACTCAATTCTCTTTATATCTAAAAAGAACGATTTTTTTTATTTATATATCGATTATCGAAAGCTAAACAATATTATAATAAAAAATTAATATTTATTATTTAACATTAGCAAACTTTAGAATCGATTGTTCGAAGTAAAGTACTTTATCAAATTAAACTCATAAGAAACGTATAATTAAATTAGAATAAAAATAGAAGAAAAGTAAAAGATAGCTTTTTGTATACGATATAAATTATACAAATATACAATAATGTTGTTTAAATATACAAACGTTTTAACAACGTATCAAGAAATAATTAATGATATATTACAACAATATTTGAATCGATTTGTTATAATATACTTAAACGACATTATAATTTACTCAAATATTTTAAAAGAATATATAAATTAGGTTTTTAAAGTACTAGAATATCTAGATAAAAGAAATCTATATTTTAAATTAAAAAAATACAAGTTTTATTAAGAAGAAATTGACTTTCTTAAATTTGTTGTTAAATAACATAAAGTACGCATAAATTTTAAAAAGCTACAAGTAATTAAAAAAATAAAAACTATTAATTAACGTTAAAAAAGTTCAATTCTTTCTAGATTTTATAAATTACAACAAGAAATTTATTAAGAATTACTTTGTTAACGCGATATTATTGACAAATCTTACGAAGAAAAAGACGTTATAAATATAAGAATCAATAAAAGAGAAATTATTTTAAAATTTTAAGTTAAAATATTTAAAGAAACTAGTACTAAAGATATACAATTTACGATTGTTAAATAAAATTAAAATTGACGCATTAAATTTACTTATTAATGTATGCTTCAATTAAAGAGCATAAAATTATATAACATTTAATAATCTATCTCTCAAAAAAACTTTTGTTAATCGAACAAAATTATAGTATTTACAACAAGAAACTACTTGCTATTGTAGTTTTTCTAAAATTATAAAAAGTATATATCGAAAAATTATTAAAACTTACGATTCTTATAAATTACAAGAATCTTCTATACTTTACTACAATTAAATAGCTTAACAAAAGATAAATGCAATAATTAAAGTAACTTAAATAATACAGGTTCAAGATACAATATATATTAAATAAAGATAACAACAAAGTAAACTCATTTAGCAAAAGAAATAATTATATAAAAACGAAGAAATCGCTTAATTACAACATACTTAAAATTAACAAAAACAAATTATTATTAGCGAACAAATTTAAACTAAATGTTATCTTACGAATTTTTAAAAATAATAAGAAAGAGTTTTCAATAAAGAAAGAAAAACTTCAAATATTTATCGACAAATTCGACAAATATATAAGAGAACATTATAATAAATTATTGAAAAAGCATTTAGAAATAATTAAAACTCTTTAGCTTTTACACTAGCATTGTTAGTTTTTCTAGATAAGACAAGTTATTAAGATATATATCAAAAAATGTTTTAACTATTAGTAGAACAAACATAATATATATGCGAACTATAACAAGATTTAGTATTAAGAATTACTTGAATTGTTATAAGATAAAGTTATAATAAACTTTATTATTAAGTTGCTCAAATTAACAAATCTAGCAATTAAAGACAAATATAATTCGATACTAATAATAATTAACAAATTTATTAAGTATTCGCATATTATTGTATGCAAAGAGAAGTTTACAACAAAACAATTAAGATATATTGTATTAAATTGACTTATACAATATTATAATATATTTAAAGAATTAACTAGTAACAAAGACAAGCTTTTTACGTCTAACTATTAAAAGACGCTTTTATTGATGTTAGAAACGAAGTTTAGAATGTTTATTGTCTATTATCTAGTTACAAATAATTAAATAGAGCGAACAAATTAAAGTCTAGAGCAATATGTAAGATATTATATCAACAATATTTATAACAATTAAATAATACTTTTATTTATAACTTAACTAACATTAAATGCAAAGATTTCGAATACTACTAAAGTAACTTTATTCTTCGTTAATTATAACAAAGAATTTAATCTCTTTAAGAAAGAGCGAAAGCATCTATTAACTTAGTTAATTATCGAAAGAGTAGCGACATTAAAAAAGATATACGACAACATCTCAAAGATGTAAAAAAAGTTAACTAAGTACTAAAACAAAAAACGAAAAACAACATCTTAACTAAAAGAGAGAGATAAAATATATCTTTTTATTAAAAATCTTAAAACAAGAAAGTTAAACAAGAAATTAAATTATATCAAAGTTGAATTGTTTCTTGTTAAGAAGACAAAGAAATCAATCAATTATAAATTTAACTTGCTCAAGTAGATTGATCGTCAATTCGATATTCGGTTCCAAATTTGAAATTGAATCAAATTGCCAAGAAATCGAATAAAATCGAATCGCTTAAAGAAGCTAGCTTATTACTATAATACGTTTAACTTAGTCGAAAAGTTACTATTTTAAGCAATTCGATTTCAAAAAAAAATCGAGAAACCAAATCTTGACGCTCTCACGTGATATTTTCGGTTTCTCGCGATTAGTCTATGCTTAAGAACGTCAAAGTATTTTTTGTATTTTATATCTTATTGTTGAAATTAGTCAACTTCAATACATCTATATAAAAAATATTTTATTACAAAGCTTAAGAAGAAAACAAGTACAAAGTAAAAAAAATTCTAAAGCAACAAGATCAAAACTATCTAATTAAATAAAAAAAAAATTTTATCTTAGAGAACAAGTAAAAATCGAAAAAGAATCTTAATAATTGCTATAATCTTATTCAAAAATTTTATCAAAATTCGAAAATTATTTAGTATAGCAAAAAATAATTAGAAGACAAAATACAACTTAACAAGAATATTTATAACAAATCAATTGAAAAATTCGAAAGTATTTGACTCTTTTATTCTTAACAATAGACATTGTGTTTTTTGTTTCGTCTTTGCATCAATCTTCTTTAGAATTTTTTTATTTCATAGTAATCGAATTATAACAATTGTTAACAAAGTTTTATTTTTAGTAATTTTAACAAAAAGATTTTCTCTATTGTAATTAAAAGAAAATTACGACATGTTTATATACAAATTGTTCGCACAAATATATTTCGAATACTTTAAATAAAACAAGAAATCTTTTATAATAATACAAAAAGAACTCGAGAGAAAGCAACGTTCGCAAACAATATTTATTAATATATTATAATATTCGATTTCAAATGCAATATAAAGACGACTTTGTTGCTAACAAAATATAATAAAAAAAAATTTTAATTTTCGAAACAAAAATCTTTAAGGAAAAAAAATAGTATTACAAATCTAATTCGAAATAAAGTAGTATATAATTTATAACGCAACATGTAATACGAAGTACAACTATAAGCATGTTTGACAACTTGACAAACGAACAATATTTAATATATTTAACAACGAGTTAAGCAAACAATGCTTAGTATATTCGACAACTTAACAAATAAATAATGTTCAATATATTTAACAAAGAATTAAGCGAACAAGAGAAATCTTCTTTAGTATATAAATCTTCAAATACGACTCTTTTATAAATTGTGTTTAATTTATTTTAAGTCTTTACTTATTTTTACAACTATTATAGTTGCAACTCTTGTTATTAAATAATTGCTTGTATTGCTTAAAAACGTCTATAAATCTCTTCAATAACATAATTCTCTCTAATGTCTTCTTACGAAAGTATTAGCGTAACAAAATATTGTTAATAATTTCAAAAAAAAATATATTTTGCAAAATAATATCGATATCTAGTCTTTTTAAATTATTGATTTGCAAAAGAAGTACTAAATAGTTAAAATAAACAATTTTATATATAGTATTATATTTTATATTATATTAATACGTTTTAACAAGTTGTTATCTATAAAGAAAGATTAAATTTTTGCAAACTACAAAACTTACAAGTTTATCTTAAATTTTATTCTATTTAGCAATCAATCTTCAAATCTGTATTACAAGAAAAACTTCAAAATAATTAATACTAACAAGAGAACTATATTAATTAAAGTTTGTTAAATAATTAAATATCAAAACGCAACTTCGATTAAAGCGCAAAAAACACCAAAAAAATCGATTAAATTTAATTTAAAACAATAATATTACTTTGTAAATATTTAATTTTAACAATAAAAGTAAACAAATTTATTTTATAAAATTTAGTTAACAAAAATATTTTCTTTAATTTTGTTCTATTTTTTGTTTTGCAAAATTTAAGGTTGTTAAAGTATTATGCAAAAAAATCTAAGACAATTAAGATAAAGTTAGCTATATATTAAATATCGATTTTAAAAAATAAATTAATTTGCAAAAAATCAATTTATAGATTTATAAATATCTTAGTTAATAGTTGTTAAACATTTTAATTTGCAATAATTGTTAAACAAATATTAAGCAAAATAGCAAATAATACAAACAAGACAACAATATATTTTTAAGCTATACAAGATAATTGCAATACTATTCTTAAAATTAATTTTATTGTTATAATTAATATTTATACTTTTTTCAAAAATATTGTTAAATTTGCTAACAAATTAGCTTAAGTTGTTAAGATTATTAAATTGCTTGAAAATAATTTTTAGAATTTTTTGGCAAAAACTAAGATAAACAAGATATATTCAAATGTTAAAAACAATATTTATTGTTAACATAATAAGAAATTATATTACAAACTAAATATTAAGAAAGATTAAATTAAAACTATTTAGCAATATAATATATAAACAAACAAAAACAATAAATTTACTACAATAGAATAGATTATTAAGATCTAAATAGAATAATAGTTAAATCTAGAGATTAGATAACGTTTAAGTTTTACAATATAATAGAAGTGTTAATATCTTTTCTTTTAAGAAGAGCATATATTATAAGATTTGTATCTAATACTCTTGTCAAAAACAAGAGAGTATTTAATATCTATTAATAGCTTTTGCTCTTAATATTCTTGTTAAAGACAAAAGAGCATTTAATATCTATCAATAATATTTGCTCTTAAATAATCAAGTATAACTTAATTGTTAATCTAGTTTCTTAGACAATTATTTTTACAACTATTATAGATGTTTGTCTTATTTATTTGCGTACTTTTTTATCTTGTTTAGTTATCTTGCTTATCTAATTATTATTCTTTGTCTAGTATAGACTTTCTTAGAGAGCTTAAGAAGTTTAGAGTACTCTAGAAAACTTGCATTAAATTAAGCAAAATAATTTAATATCGATATTATATAATAGTATTTAATTGCTAGATATTAATTAATAAGTAATTTATTTCTATTTTGTTGCAATTCTTAATAATAATTTAATTATTAAAATTCACGATTGCAATATTAACAATATTATATACTTATATCAAAATATAATTATTACATTAATTAATCTCTTTTGTTGCTCAACTTTGTTAACTTGTATTAGTTAAGATTTTTTAACTATATATATAATTCTTTATGCTATTTATATTAGCAAAGCAATTTTAAGTTATTGTTTGTAAACATTAAATTTAATAATAGCAAAACAAAATTAATTGTAAAAATAGAACTTTTAGATTTGCTTAAAGATAATTTGGAACTTGCGCACTTATATATTAAATATATTAAAATATATATTTGCAATACTCGAAAATAGCAAAACAATAATTTTCCAAGTTAATAACTATTTTGTAAAGCAAAGTTGCTAACAATTAGAGACTTTCTTGTTATTAATCTTATATCTTAATATTTTAAATATTAATATCTTCGATTATATACAATTGTCTAATTATTTTATAAATATAAATAAATATTCTTCTTTTGTATTTCTTGTTATTTAGTTCTTTGTTGCAACTAGTATATCTTTATATTAATCTTACAATTATTAAAAATCTAGTATTAATAAATATTTTAATTTAGTATCTTAATATTCTTAATTTATTATATTATTATTTTTACAAGCTAGTATTTTACTAGTGCAATCTTTGTTAAAATTGCAATCTTAATATCTAGTATCGAAAATCTTTCTAATATTAATTTCGAAATTTTTTAACAATTTTTTCTTAAATCTTGCTAGTCTTTTTTATCTTCTTAACAATCTTTTTTCTTTTTTTAACAATTTTGCTTTATTATTTTAATAGTTTTCTTTGCATTCTTTATAGTTTCTATATATAATAATAACTCTTTTTCGATTTCTTAATAATTTATCTTTGACTCGAGATAAAGTTATCGATCTTGTTAAATCTAAATCTTCGATATTGCAATATCGAATTTTCTTCTTCGCAATATCTTTTTGCATTCTTTCTCTCTCTTTTACTACATTTTTGTATTTTATTCAAGATTATATCTACTCTTTGTATAGCAATTCGAGATCTCTAATATATTTAAATATAATTTTTGAACAATCTTTCTATTAGTTCTTTTTTTTTGCTTGCAAAGTATAATCTTTTTCTTTAATTACTTCGAATATTTAACTCTTAGTTAATATAATAATAAATAATAAAAGATTATAAAAAGATTTAAAAGCTTTAAAGTTTTAGATATTTATTATATCTAGATTTTATAGTTAATAAATAAGTCTCTTTTATACTAGCTTGTCTTTTATATTCTTGTTGTTTCAATCTCTATATTAATAAAATCAAAAGTTAAAGAGTAATATATTTTACAATTTAAGTATTTTAAATATAAATAAAACAATTATTTTGTAAACAATTATTTCTTAATTTTAAAACTTAATAATTTAGAATATATTAAAACAATTACTTAAAGTAAATTAATATAATAATTTTATAAAAACTTGCTTAATAATTTTACGAGATTCTAATAATTTTACTTAGTAACTAGTTTTTTTTTTCAAATATTTTTCTAACAAAAAAATCTAGATCTTCTTTATATTATTTTGTTTTAAAAGAATATCTCTTATTTGCTTAGTAATATCGAATACTCTCGATATATTTAATTAATCGGAAATCGACAAAGATAATATTTGCATTAGTTGAAGATTGTTTACTTAATTAGAAAGTACAACATAAATTAATAAATTCTATTACACTTAATATATTAAAAGAACGATAACTTGTAGTTGTATTCATCTATATATTTACAATTTTAATATATTATAAGTTGTTTCGTTTATAGAATCTATAATATATATTCTAATAAGTTTGCAATAACTAAATTTAATATAATATAACAAAAATTATAATAAATTAAAAATAATAATTTTTAAAATATCTATTAAAAATATTATAAACAATTTAAAAAGTATTATAAACAATTTAAAAAATATTATAAACAATTTAAAAAGTATTAACTTGCAATTTAAACAATATATAAATTTATATATATAATATACTACTAAGCAATTTTGTTTAAAGATTTTATTTAGAGAATAATAAGATTAGTTTAATTGCTTTAATTTATACAATATTGTTAAAGTTATTATAAATTAAATATTTGTTTTCTATATTGTATTTAATAATTATACTATTTGTAAATAGTATTTGCTATAGAGATTCTCTATTGTAACTTTTTGTTTGTCTTAATCTTATTTTTTGCAACTATTTTATTAATTAGATAGATAATAATTTATTATCTATCTACTATATTTGTTAACAAAGAAATAGAGAAAAATATATATCTAAATAATAATTCTATAGATAAAAGATTAGCTTTTCTTTTCTTTCTCTCTATTTACTATCTACTATTTACAAGAATTTCCTAATTAAAAATATAATTATTGTCTATCTATTATATCTATGCTAGGCAAAGAATAACAACTAGATAGGCAAAGCAACTAGACAAGACAACTAAGCAAGATAAAAAGACACACAAGTGAACAAGACAAACATCTATAATAGTTATAAAGATAATTCTCTAGAAACTAAGTTAATAATTAAGTTATACTTGATTGTTTAAGAGCAAGCGTTATCGATAGACGTTAAACGCTCTCTTGTTATTTGACAAAAGCATTAAACACAAATCTCGTAATATATATTCTTCTTAAAAGAAAAGATGTTAACGCTTTTGTTATGTTGCAAATTCAAATATTATTTTGTTTAGATTCTAATAGTTTAATCAATTGTAATAAATTTGTTATTCTTGTTCGTTTACGCGTTATGTTGCTAAATAACTTTAGATTAATTCTTTTCAATACTCAATTTATTGTAGAATTTCTTGTCGCGTTAACAATAAACGTTTTTTTTTGCATTTAAGTACGTCTTGTTTAGTGTAATTTTTGCAAAATTGTCTTAAAAATTATCTTCGAACAATTTGATAATCTTGACAATCTAAGTTGACTTGTTAATAAATTCGATAATATTTTTAAGAAACGCATAAATATCGATTACAATAATAAGATCGACATTAAGAATAGCATTGCAATTATCTTATATAACTTAAAAACGCGTTGTTATTTCGTTCAAGTTATTTGTTATTTTGTTTAGCATTTGTTTAGCAATTGTCGTAAATCGAATTGCTTAACAACTAATAACTAAGATATTTATAAATTTAAAAGTTATTTTCTTGCAAATTAATTTATTTTTCGAAATTAATATTTAACGCACAATTAAGTTTGTCTTGATTGTCTTAAATTTCTTTGCGTAACATTTTAACAACTTTAAATCTTGCAAAACAAAGAATAGAACAAAATTAAAAAAAGTATCTTCGTCAATTAAGATTTTTAAAGTTAATTTGTTTGCTTTTATTAGTAAAGCTAGATGTTCGCAAAATAACGTTATTGTTTCGAATAAAATTTGATTAACATTTGTCTTTTGCGTGTTTTGCACTTTAATTAAAGTTGCGTCTTAACGCTTAATTGCTTAACAAACTTCGATTAATATATTTTCTTATTAATGTTAATTGTCTTAAGATCTTTCTTGTAATATAAATTCGAAAATTAATTGTTAAATATAACAAAATCTAAGATAAACTTGCAAGTTTTATAATTTGCAAAGATTTAATCTTTCTTTAAAAATAAAAATTTGTTAAGATATATCAATATATTGTAAAGCATAATATTATATACAAAATTGCTTATTTTAGTTGTTTTATACTTCTTTTGCAAGTCGATAATTTAAATAAATTAGACGTCGACATTATCTTGCAAGATATATTTTTTTTGAAAATATTAACAATATTTATAGACACAAAAATAGACTTTAGAAATTCGCGTAATATACGAATATTATTGTTCTTATTAAAAGTTGCGAATTATAAGACAAAGCGATTTTATGTTATAATATTAACGCAAATAATACAACTTATATTGTAATTAATAAGACACGTATAACTTGTTAAATAGATAAAATAATTGTCGATCTTTATCTTTTCTTTAAATTAAAATAAAGTAATATTGTCTTCGATTATCTTTGCACTTAAAATCTCGAAATCAAAAATTAAATAAATAAGAGATACGTTATTGTCTTTGCGAAGCATAATTATAATAAAATAGTTGTTAAATATAAATATCTTGCAAATAAGTTGTTCGACGTCTATTATAATATGCTTTTAGAGAAAATTGTCTTTAAATTTAATATTTATTTGACTTAGTTTGTCGTTGTCTAATACAATCTAATTATTATTATCTTGTTAATTTAACATTTTTGCAAGACTGTTTTTAATTATTTGATTTGCAACTTTACGTTCGCGAGTTTTTGCAATATTTTAACTAAAATAAGAGTTTTTGTTCTTTTTATCGAAAGTTATGTTAATTGTTTATTAAATAACAATAATAGACAAATAGTCTTGCAATGCAATAACAATAATAAAAATATTATTGTCAATAATATAAAGATAATAGCTAACGATAATAGACAAAAATATATTTTAACAAAATTAGAAATAATAAGCTTTAGTAATGTTATTAATATTAATATTAATTGTGCTAGTATTTTAATAAATCGCGTTTTGTAATTAAAACTTGTAAAGCATTTGCTATAAATAAATAATAGATTATAATTATTTAACGTTATATTTAAACAAGTAATTTATTGTTATTAATTCTTGAACATCGACAACAATAATATTAAGATAATATTTCGACGTTATTGTCTTTCTTGTTATTTGTAATAATCTTAATCTTATACAATCTATTTTTTTTCTTAGACATAAACGCGTTTTCTACTATCTTGGACAATTGATTGCGCTTCTTTAACAATAATACGAAAACAATAATGTTTACTAAGAGTATCGAGACAATAACTTCAAATACTATAATAGTTGTTTTAAAATATCTTATAATAAAGAGAATAAACATTTTGTGCTTTATTTTGTAGTTGTTAACAAGATTCGCAAAATTATTTAGCAAATTTTCGTTATATTATTGATTTTACTTAACATCGTAATTCTTTTATCGAATAAAATACTTCAAGATAAGACGATTTTGCTTATATTAACAAATACAATGTTCGATAAGATTCTTAATTTTGTAAGAATGTTATTCAACATTTAATTTAATAATAATTTTCGAATAATTTAACTTTAAACAATTATATAAGTTTTTATTATTTAATGTTAACTTAAGATAAGCAATAAATATAATTAAGTAAATCTTTTAATTTATTGAAAGATTTAATTTGTATATTAAATTGTTTTTTTGTTTAAAAATCTTAAAAGATTTAATTAGACTAATTGTCGAATCAAGTTATAATATCATTCCTCTAGCTCGACCCGACGTCAAGATTGGGTCGCGACGATTTTTTGAAATCGAATCGCTCAAATTAGTTTAGCGCGCTTCGCGCTAAACTACTTATAGTAATCGACTAAACTACTTTGAGCGATTTGATTTCTCGAATATTTTTTGACCTAAGTCTTGACATTTGCACGTGACATTTCCGGGTTAATGCGACTAGTCTAGATTTAATGCATTAAATTGATAATTTAAACAATTTAACAAATAACAAGAAGTAATTTTTGTAAAGACAAAAATACATTATGTTATTTATTAAAAGCTTAATAAATTTATAATGTTTATTGTATATTGTTTTAACTATTATGTTAATTTATGCAATTGTTGCTTTTGTTTCGAAAATATTAATAATTTTCTTTTGCAATTAATTTGTTTAAAAATTGTTAAACTTAAGAAGAAACAAGAGATTACATATCTTGAAGCTTATAATTATCTTATTTGATAACAATTTAATAGAGATACTAGACAAATTATTAAGACAAACGCGAAGTGCGAACAAAAAAAATACTTAATTTAAATTAGAGTTGCTAATTGCTATATATTGCAAGACTATCTTAACTATTTAATTTGTTTATTTACTTTATTTATCTATTTATAAATAATATGTTGTCGAGATTAAAAACTAAATTTCTAGTTTCTAAAATATAATTATCTAGAATTTAGACATAAACTTGCAATTTTTATTGTGTATAAACGCTCTTAAGACTTCTTAATTAACAAGATTGTTAAAAAAAATATTTGCTTATTTTGTTGCAATATAAGTTGTCTTGTCGTTTAAAATAATTATAATTTTTTTGAAAAATTTGCAAATTGTTATTAAGATAGTATCGAAGTCTTAATATAATAATAAACTTAAAATAAAATTAATGCATACAATATAAAAAGATACAAGAGAATTTAAAATTAAGTTGAGACTCTTATACAATTAATATTGCTTAAGTTGACAAAGATTGCATTTTTAACAATAAATCATATATCAATATAGTCGAAAAATAAGCTTGCGAAAATAAAAGTTAACAATTATTATTTTGTAAATGCGAGTAAAGCTAGCATAACTATTTATATTGTGCGTCTAATAAAAGATTTTCGTCTTAAATTTCTTAAACAAGTATAGTCTTTTACAATTTGCATAATTTGTAAAGTAAAATAAGTTATTTTTTTCAAAAAATTGAATATTAAAAGACATAGATAACTTTCGAATTATTGTTAGAATTTTTGTTTACTTAATAAATTTAACGTATATCTTGAAAAGTCTTTTCTTAAAGATTTTATTTATTTGAACAAGACATAAGTAAAATAAGATTGTTTTGTCGATTGTATTTTAATCGATTAAATTTGACTTCTCTTTAAAAATTTGTCACATTAATTTAATTATAATTTCTATATTTGTTGTAAAGTTGTTTATCTTATCTAAAACTAATAACTTGTTCTTATTATGTTTATCTTTAAATGCGAGAAGTTTAAACAATGTATTCAAAATCGTATATAATCTTTCTAGACGATAACGTATATTTAATAAAAACTATAAAAGATATTGCGAAATACGCACGAGATAAAGATTAAACTTGTTAGTTAATAAAAAAAAATAGTTTGTTTAACAATGCTTATTATAATCGAATAATTAGTATAAATTATAATAAGTCTCTTGATTGCTTTTATTAGATGTTTAATCTTTTGTATTGTTTATACAAGATAAGTTACTTTTATTTTAGTTAATTAATAATTTATTTTGACAAAGCTTAGAGTCTTAAATAAAAACAAGATATATTAAACATTACTTTGTTTAAAGTTGTCGCTAATTAAATTGTCTTTAACATAATATATTTCGATATTAAATTTATGTTTTTTAAAGATGTCTAAGTCTATATACAATTAACGATTGTTATTAGAATAAATTAAGAAGTTTGAAGCTACTAAGAATCGCTATAGCTAATAAAAGAATTAAAAAAAGTAAAAAAATATTTAATATATATATTTCTTAAATACGTTTTTCGCTTTTGTTTGTTAACAATAAAGAAGTTTTTTAAAAGACAAGTTTTTTCTTGTTGTAAAATATTAATTTAATAAATATATTAAACAGTTTTGTCTCTTTAATAATTAACAAAGTCAAAATAGATTTTAAAAAAATTTATTTGTCTTAATAATAACAATACGCTTTTTGATAATAAATAGGTTAAAGACGTTTACTTTTTACTTTAGCAAAATAATATTAAAATAATTAAGATAGATTTTTTTAAAACTAAACGTAATGTTTAGCAAAACTAATTTGTCGAACAACTAAATAAGATAAGCTAAATATATATCGAACAATTAAGAGAAAACAATAGTATTGTTAATGTAAACATAACAAAAATTCTTAAATTAACAAAACTCTCTATTTATTATTTGTTAAATATAAATAAGCGAATTTTTAAATCTTATAATATTAACATTAAGTTGTTTCTTGTCTTAATAAATAATAAAGAAGAACTTATATTTATCTTCAAGCGCAATCAAGAATTACAAGAAGAAAATTAATTAATTTATTAAATTCATGTGCTTACAATTACAAATTTGAGCTATAATATTTGTCTAGACAAATATTGAATATTTATTTGTAATAATTAATCTTTTTTGTTTTTTAATTTATACTTGATTTAACATCTCTAAGAATCTATGCAAGTTCTATATATTTTTGCGCAATTAGATTTTTAAATTTCAATTGCAACGTTTCAATATTAAAAATTATCTATTATAATATTTACGTACAAGGAAATTCTTTATAAGAATTGTAAAAATTACGTTGATTCATAGTTTACAAAAAAAAATCTTATATATTATTTGAAAATTTTAAATTCTTAAACTCGTACATATTAAAAACGAAAACTTCAAGAATTTACGTATAAATTCTTTTTATAAATTGCAATTATGTAAAAATTGTTTCTTAATACGTAATATTTATATTTGTGTTTATATAATTTTAATATTTAAACTTAATATTAACTTTTTTTTGTACATTTATATACGCAACGCTTTCAATTTAAGACGTAGTAAAGACGTTGTTTTTAACAAAATTAAACATTTTTATTATTGTTTCTTAAAATAAACGAAATCTTTTATCGTTTAACTTCGAATGCGCAATTAAGCGTATATATAGTTAAGACAAAAAACGATTATAATTAATTAAAACACGTAATCTTAACGCAATTAATTTATGTATAATAGAAATTTTCGATTTTTTATCTATGTAATGTACGCGTATATAATTTTTTTTTAACTTTTCTAAATTTATACGCATAGCGTTTCGAAACTTTTTTGCGATATTTTAAAAAATGTTTTTCGTAATTGTAATGTAACGATTATTATAACGACAATTAACATATACAAGAAATAAATAGTAATAATTATAGATAATTTTGCGTGTTTTTAATTATACGTATCTTACTATACGTGAGAGATTCGAAATAATAATAATAGTAATAATTGATGTTGTTGTTGTTTTCGCAATTTGATCGATCAATTTGTTATAACGATTGCATCGAACGTTTGCGAACGTCTTGTTTATTAATGTTAAAAACATTTAACTTTATCGAATATTATAGTAGTAATAAATTCGTAGTTAGCATTACGTATAGATAGTTTTCTTGCTAATTAATTAATCTATTTAGTTTGCAAATATTAATTACTATTTGATGCTTTTACATTTTGTCTAACAAAATTCATTAAATTACAAAGATAGGAAATTCGAACAACAAAGATTTAATTAACTATGTTATCTAGTCTTAAGTATGCAATTTATCGAATTCTTTATTAATTATCTTGCGATCGCATTCTTTTAAAAGATAATTTTGTATTTTATTTTTAACATTAATATAAAATTTTGATTGCTATTTAATTTTTCTTAACAAAATTAATTGTTTTATTAATATTCTTTTACAAGATATATAATTGTATAACAAGACGTTAAAGTGCAATAGTTTTAATTAAATTGTCGTAAATATAAACGTTATTAATTAGATTTGTCTAAAAATTATTATTAAACATGTTAATCTTAATATCTTCTTTAGTTATTTAGCTCTCTTCGTTAAAGTTAACTTAATAATAATCTTGTTTCTTAAACTTTAGTAAATATCTTAACATCGCGTATCGCGAAATGCGAAAAGATATAAGACAATTGTTACAAATATATACAAAAGACATTTTTTTATTTGCGACATAAAAGTAAGCGTTAAATAAAATTAATTCAAAGAGAAAATTTCTATTAGACAAGATTTTGTCTTGTACTATTATTAAAATTCTAAGAACAAAATAAGCAACAATTATAAGACTTTTTTCGATCTTAACAATTCATTTTATTCGAATGTTGTTTTTTAATTTTATCTTTAGCTTTGTCTTTAGACTTTAACAACTCTTAATAATTAGTTTTTATCTATTCGCGTTAGTAATTATATATTTGAAATCAATAATATTAATTTTAAGTAACAACTTTGTTTTTAGAATTTTTATAATGTAAACTTTTTAACAAAAGTAAGCAACAATTATCTTGTTGTCTATTTTGTCTTTAAAATATATTAAAAGTCAAAAATAATTATTAATTAAATAATTGTCGTTTTTAATATTGCGCATAATTACAATAACACTAAATTGTTTTATAAAATACTTTAGTCTTAAGTCATTAAAAAAGTTATTGTTAATTAATAATATAATGTATTTGTTGTCGACGCAAACAATATACGAGATATTTTCTTATAAAAATGTTATTCAATATATCGCATAATATTAATATCTAAAAGTTAATTTATTTTAACGCAATAATAAAGCATCTAATTCAATTAACTCTAAGCTTGTAAGATTTATTTTAACAAAAAGAAAATTGACATAAAATATTTTAATAAATTTTCGACAATACGTTTTGTTATATTTGTTTTTAATATATTAAAAAAGCTTGTTTCTTAATAAAAAAATTGAGACATAATTTTTGTACTTAAAGAATTAAGAAAAAGATATTAACGTTAACTTAATATGTATTGTATTCGTCTAATAAGTCGCTTTTTGTAACAAGTCAATTATATAAATAATTGCTAATGCTTTCTTTTCGATGGAATATATTTCTTTCGATTAACTATTAGCGACATAATATGTTATTATATTTGCACGAAAGTCGCTATAATAATTTGTAAAGTCTTCGAAAAATATAAAGTAATAAATAAATTTTATATGTTTTGCAAAATTTGCGTAATATATTGTTACAATAAGAGTTTAATAAATTGTTATTTATTCGTAGTCGTTCTAATAGTTATTGCGATAATTTTCGCAATATTTATTTTAATAATTATTTTAATTTCGTTATGTATTATCTTGTTTATCTTTTGTCTTTTAATTTTAATAATAAAAGTTCTTGCTTTAATTTTTTGCAAAAGAATTTATTGTTATTGTAATTGCAAGTCTTGCAAAAGACTTTAATATCTAAAATTGTATTAACATCTATTATATTAATTGACCAAAATGCTTGTTAGAATCTTGTAAGTTTTGCATAAATTGTTTAAGATATTTGTAATTTGCAAAATATTGTCGAAAAGAATACGCGTAATCGAATTACTTATAAAAGAGCATGCAAGAAAAGTAAATTAAACAATATATATATAATATAGACTTACAAACAATTTGTTCTTTTAATTGTTTATCTAATTAATTCGAATTTTGTTAATTAGAGCAATAAGTAGATATTATATTTTATATCTCGCGCTTTGCGTTAAGTTTCTTAATAAAGTTCTAAAATAATATATAAGCAATAAATATATTAACAATAAAACGCAATTTTATCTCAAGTTAATGTATGTCTAGATTAATTGCTTTTAAATTGCTTCGATATTTGTTAATTGCGCATAAAGAATAATATTTTGCAAATATTTTGTAATTTTTCGTTTGTTTTTAGTATCTTTAATAATAAAGATCTTTGATATTAACTTGTTAAACGTCTTGCTAATTCTTATTTTAAAGTAATTTTGCAATTTATTGATAAAATTCAAAAAAAAACAAATTTCGAAACGTTCGACATTTAAAGTTGTTTATCTTTTTAAAATATTACGTTATAACAAAGTTACAAAGACAAAAAGAGAGATTGTCTTAAACAACAACTTTGTTAACAACGTATACATAATTATTTATACGTTTAACAAAGATAAAGATTTCTCTATATATTGTTTTCTTATAAGCGAAAATAATATTGTTTAACTTATAACTATTTAAAGCGTCTAAATAAAAAAAGTCAAAATTAGACGTCTTAAATCGACTAAAAGACATATTTATATTTTCTTATAAAAATTACCTAAAATGTCTAGAAATGCGACAAAAATTAGTTAATTTATTTTAAGACAAATATTATATCTACTTTACGAGAAAGTGTTAATCTTTTTTACGTAATATAGTTTGCATTTAATTCAAATCGAAGATTGTAAAAAGTAAAGTTTATTTAAAAGTTGCAAAATTAAGTTATAAAATCGAAGTTTGTTCAAAGATTGCAAAGTTAAGTTGCGAAAACAAAGAACATTTAAAAGTTATTAAATTAACTTAAATATTAAAAGATTGTTAAACAAGTTCTTGCTATTGTTACAAGTCTATATTATTAAGTATAATTGTATTTGATTAAGTTAGCAAAGAATAAATAGATTAAGCATTCAATTATAAAATATTAAGTTTAATATCTTGTTATTAATTGTATTAAGCATATTGTTTAGCGTCAAATAAGTTAAAAAATTGTAAATTGTATAATTGCGCGATAAAGTTAAATTGATTAAATTGTTGTCAATTATTTTGCAAAGAATTGTTAGAGCGTAAATTTATTATTCTAAATCAATTGCTTATTTCGAAATTCATTCAATTAATTCTAGATTAATAACAACAATTTATACTATCTTTCTTAAAAGAGAAAGCTCGCTTTTAACAATATAGATTGTTAACATTTATTAATATATTTTTGCGCAATTTATTGTTATTTAATTTGTTAATCTTGTTTTTTCTTAATTTGTCGAAAAAGCTAATTATTGACTATTTAATTAAAAATGCAAATAAAATAGAAGATGCAAATAAAAAAACAAGACTTAAAATACTTAAGAACGCAAATCTATTTCGTTAAATAACAAGAACTTTGTCGAGATGTTTTAAAATAATAATTGAATTAAAAGATTCTAGATCTAGAATATTATTAAGATAGACGTTTAGATTCTTTTGCTTAAATTGTTTGTTTTAATATTTAAATAATAATTAGCAAGAAAACTATCTATACGTGATGCTAATTACCAATTTGTTAATATTGCGATATTTAACAAAGTCATGTTTTTAACATTAATAAGCAAGACGTTCGCAAATGTTCGATGCAATCGTTATAACAAATCGATCGATTAAATTGCGAAAACAATAATAATATTTATTATTATTATTATTATTATTATTATTTCGAATCTCTCACGTATAATAAGATACGTGTAATTAAAAATACGCAAAATTATTTATAATTATTATTATTTATTTTTTGTATGCGTCGATTGTTGTTACAATAATCGTTATATTATAATTACGAAAAACATGTCTTTAAATATCGCAAAAAAGTTTTAAAGCATTGTGTATATAAATTTAAAAAAGCTAAAAAAAAATATATACGCATACATTACATAGATAGAAGATTGAAATTTTTTATTGTACATAAATTAATTGCGTTAAAATTACGTATTTTGATTAATTATAATCGTTTTTTGCTTTAACTATGTATACGCTTAATTGCGCATTCGAAATTAAATAATAAAAGATTTCGTTTATTTTAAAAAATAATAGTAAAAACATTTAATTTTGTTAAAAGCAATCTCTTCGCTACGTCTAGAACTAAAAGTGTTGCGTATATAAATACACAAAAAAAAGTTAATATTAAGTTTAAGTATTAAGACTATATAAACACAAATACAAATATTACGTATTAAGGAATAATCTTTATATGATCGCAATTTACAAAGAGAACTTATACGTAAATTCTTAAAGTTCTCGTTTTTAATATGCACGAATTTAAGAATTTTCTTATACATAAATATTACAATAGATAATTTTTAATATTGAAGCGTTGCGATTTAAATTTAAAAATTTAGTCGCACAAAAATATATAGAACTCGCATAAACTCTTAGATAAACTAATTGTCGAATTAGGTTTCGATATTAACATTCTAGCTCGACCTAGATACTTGATATCAACCTCTTGACTCAACTTGGAATCGACCCTAGGTTAACGATTTCTTAACTCGACTCGATCAACTCGTTAAGCAATCGAAAATGACGTCAAAATGCCAAGATTTTCTATTTTTAAAAAAATTCGCATTATTTGAATTACTAAAAATAGTTTAAAAATAATAACGCACAAATAACGTACAAATGCA
>JAABUZ0100000481.1_pt1 | contig 97808 bp, 30 predicted proteins | sample 5562091 | NCBI WGS metagenome assembly JAABUZ01 (sample SAMN12813069, study PRJNA571459) | rock metagenome | isolation source: Antarctica rocks | place: Antarctica: Victoria Land, Linnaeus Terrace sud | collected 2015-12-21
ATAACGTACAAATGCATTATCTAAATACATTACTATATAATATTATAAACAAATTAATTAAATTAATCAACTTGATTAAGTTAATTAATGCACTTTTTTAAAAATAATCTAAATTTTTCGAGTCTTGGCGAGTTGAGTCAAACTATACGCTAAGTATTTCATATCTATTCTTTGATTCGATTCAAATACTTGGGTTAAGATTTTTAACCTAAATCGAGTCTTAGCGAGCTAGAAATCTAGTTCGAGCTTGATAATTCAACTTGACGCAATTAGTCTACTAGTAATAAATGTAAGACTAAACTAATCGTCGAACTAGATTATGATATTATCTCTCTAGTTCGACCTAGCGCCAAGATTGGATTGCGACGATTTTTTGAAATCGAATCGCTCAAAGTAGTTTAGCGCGCTTCGCGCTAAACTACTTATAGTAATCGACTAAACTACTTTAAGCGATTCGATTCTTCGAATTTTTTTTGATTTAAGTCTTAACATTTGCACGTGACATTTCTAGATTAGCGCGATCAATCTATGTAAGATTAAGTAAAAGAATTAACAATTAATATTGTTTATCTAAATTAGATAAACGATTAACTCGAATTGTATATTAAAACTATTATTTGCTAGACAAAGAATAATAATTAGATAGACAAATTAACTAGACAAGACAATTAAACAAGATAAAAAAACACGCAAGTAAACAAAACAAACATTTATAATAATTGTAAAGATAATTCTTTAAGAACTAAGTTAACAATTAAGTTATACTTGATTGTTTAAGAGCAAACGTTATCGATAGACGTTACACGTTCTCTTGCTATTTAACAAGAGCATTTAATACAAATCTCGTAACATTTCTTCTAGAATTCTTTTCTTTGCGTTATTAAATAGAGTTTAATTTTATAAATGCAAGCTTACGATAGTCTAAGTTATTGTACTTCTAATTAGAACAAGTTTTTTTTTAATAATATTTGATTATTAACTTGAAGAAGATTTATATTCTTTTGTAAGATTAATTGTATTGCTTTTTTATAGTTCTTTTATATTGTTTGTTGTTGAAATTAATAGCTACTTCGATAAGATCAAATATATTGTTAATAGATTTGCTATTGCGCATAATTTTGTTTTTAAAATTATTCTTAAAATCTTGTCGAAACATTGTTATAAGTACAATATTGTTTTACTTAATAAAATTAATATATTTTTAAAATCTTGTTGCGTAGTCTATTGCAAAGATTTGTTAAATTAAATACTAGATTATTATTTTTGCAATCTATTTCTTATTAATAGACTAGTCGCGCTAACCCGGAAATGTCACGTGCAAATACCAAGATCTAGGTCAGAAAAATTCGAAGAATCGAATCGCTTAAAGTAGTTTAGTCGATTACTATAAGTAGTTTAGCGCGAAGCGCGCTAAACTAATTTGAGCGATTCGATTCCAAAAATTCGTTGCGACCCAATCTTGGCGCCAGGTTAAACTAGAGAGATAATATTATAACCTAATCTAACGATCAATCTACTTATTAAATATTTCGAAAATTCTTCGAAGTTCTCTTTTAAAATTGTTGAAGTTTATAAATATTGCACAAGAATTTTTATTATAATCTTTTAAATATTTGTGTAAGTTTAACTTAAATTAATGCTAAGCTCTTTCTCTAAGAAATGTTAATGCAAAAATTGTCTTCTAATTTACTAAAATAGAATAGAAGATAAAATAAATATTTATTTGCATAAGTTAGTTCTTTAGATTAATTCGATCTCTATAGTAGATATTAAACTTGTTAATTCTTATCTTGTTGTCTTTATTAAACATTAATCGACGTAATACTAATAAGCTAATACTTAAGATAAAGACGCATTAATCTAATATAGACATTCTTAGAATATTTAAAGTATTACGCTAATACTTTTGTAAGAAGTATTAGAATTAATTATATTATTAAAGAGATTTATAAATATCTTTAGACAATATAAGCAATTACTTGATAACAAAGATTGCAACTATAAATAGTCTTATATTTAATAAATCTTCTTAAATAATTTAATAAATTAAAGTAATAATAAATAAAGACTTAAGATAAGTTAAACACAATTTATAAGAGAGTTGTGTTCGAAGATCTACATATTAAAGAAAATTCTTTTTGTTTGTTTAATTTGTTGTCGAGCATATTAAGTACTATTTGTTTAGCTTTCTATCGAGTATATTAAGTATTGTTCGATCAATTTATTGTTAAGTATGTTAAGTATTGCTTGTTTGTTAAGTTGTCGAACATGCAAATAGTTATATTTAATAAAAACTTAAGATAAGTTGAACACAATTTATAAGAGAGATGTGTTCGAAGATCTATATATTAAAGAAAATTCTTTTTGTTTATTTAATTTGTTGTCGAACATATTAAGTACTATTTGTTTAGCTTGCTATCGAGTATATTAAGTATTGTTCGATTAATTTATTGTTAAGTATGTTAAGTATTGCTTGTTTGTTAAGTTGTCGAACATGCAAATAGTTGTGCTTTGTGCTACATATTGCGTCGTAGATTATATATTATATTGTTTCGAGCTAGGTTCGTAACAACAAAGAAGTATATTATTAAGAATATATATAAGACTATTAAAGCTTCTAACAAGCATTTGTTAAAAATACGCGAGATTCTTAATTTAATTAAGTATTGTTATTACGATATTGCAAAGTACATAATAAATTAAGCAAAGAAAGAGCGTACGCTAGCTATTACAAAGTAAATAAAATAGCTTGCATATCTTATTAATCTTATTAGAAAAACAAAGATAAATATAGCTTTGCAGGAACTTGTCGACAAAATAAATAATATCGTCGAGAGACTTTCTCGCAAGCAAAGATGTAAATTTGAGAACAATAAGAAGAAGAGCTAAATATCAACTTATTGACTATACAATTATCTATACTACTACATATAATGACGACGATAAGGTGTCTCTCTGCTTCTCGAATTATTTGATGACATTGTTATTAAAATCCAATAAGAGTAAAGAGGCATCCCCCAGGAGCGATCGCGACGACAATAAGATCTACATTTGGCGACAATAAAGTAACGACAATAAGATGCAAATGGCGACAATAAGATTAGCCTCAATTCCCCGGAAATTAAGGTGGCGATGCCATCTAATTTGGTGGAAAAGGGTAGATTATCGCGCGATAATATATTTTAGAAAACGCCTGCATTATAGAAGCTTCCTAATTGGTAATCAGGTTCCACAGCTCTCTTGACCTTAAGACCAAGATACCCGTTAGCATCAAATTCGTATAGTTCAATAAGAACAATTATTGAGGGGGCAAAGACCAATCAAGCCTCGAAAGTCTTATTAACAATCGCGTAAGATGTGACGATCGAGCAGCCTCCTCGTCTATGAACTCTTCAACGCAGATGCAGAGTTCACCATTGTCGAACGCGAGTGTCCTTCTGCCTTATGTAAATGCAAGCCACACGCTTCACTGAGTGACCAGCAGACGAAGCTATGACTGCGCTAAACAATGCATCTTGAGGATAACTCATCCACCGTGTCATGAATAGAGACGCGTTGTGTGACTGATATTCTTCTCCTGCCTAGATTCTATCTTGATCTTCAAACGTCTAATGTACATATACCTGTAACTCCAAAGCGCTCGAAATGACAATAGAATACAATTTGCGACTGGCTGCGGCTAGACTTCCAGACAGGTTGATGCGCTAATTTAAGGATGACGTAGTGAAGATCCAGATTACATGTATGCTAAAGTAGATACTTTAGACTCTTTCCCCGCGAACCCCGTTTCGACGCCTAGAACGGATATTGTGCCTAATCTATCATCTCACTTCGACTGTCATAGAACGAACATTGAAACAGCTATGTCGCACCCTTCAGAAGATCAGAAGAAAGCTATCTACGAAGGTCTGTCCGATGACCAGAAGAAGAAGCAGAGCTATACGGAATGGGCCAAAGATGCCTACAACAACCAGTATGAAAACTGGATGCCTTGGATTGAAGACAAGTACCTGGCTTGGTTCGGCACAGACAACAAAGCGTCATATGCAACCAAAGGTACGTCGCTGTGCTTTTCTTTCCTTTACCCCTTGGGACCAGAGCTTTGCGCGCGCTCTTGCTGATCTACGTTCTACAGATGCGCTTGATAAGACCAAAGTCACCGGCATTTCGCAGGTCGACAACCTTCAGGATGGTGTGAACAACCTGGTTGGCGGTCAAGTTGGGAAAGATGGGCTACTCGCTCCCGTAGGAAACGCGGTTTCGAAGGAAGGCATCAACCGTGCTGAGCGGGGCGGAAAAGACGAAAAGGGGACTTATGGAGGACCTGCAGCCTCAGTCATAGACCCATTGGCAAAGAATGCGCAAAGTGCTGGACAAGGATTAGTTGGGGGCGCACAATCGGCAGGTGGCGCTGCTGCTGACGGTGCGAAAGGTGTGGGTGGGTATGTCAGTGGGATGTTTGGTGGTGGAGGGAAGAAGACAGAATCTTGAAGGAATTCTACTCGACGACTAGCAATGATTAGAACGCACTGTCTAATGTTTTGGTTTGAATATAGGCTGGATAGTAGACACATGCTTTAAGAACAGGAGGGTATATCCTTTCGTCTGGTGATAAGGCAGCCATTAGGGGGTGCGGGAGCGCTTGTAGGGACCCTCTGCGAACACCTCTTTTTTTTCGCAGTTACCACCGCATTTACATCTATATACTATTATCAATACTTTACCAAATGTCTCAATTCTTTTGCGTATAATAGATATATATCTATATTTAATATTACGAATAGATAAGCAAGAATATTCTAGTATATTTAACGCAGAATCAAGCAACGTTGCAAAGCTTAACAGACTCAAAAAGAAGTTCTCTCTAATTGTAATTGCATCTAAGATATTATCTCTCTTACTTATTTATAAATCTATACAATATAAACTTAGAAAATCTCTTTTATATATATCTAATAGATATTAAATATTAACTAATTACTTTAGACTACTTATTATTGCAAGATATAGTTGCATAATTATTATATATATTAATTTTAATTAGACTAATTGTTGGAAATCGAATTTTATACAAATTCGATTTCTAATATAAATATTATACAAATGCTAACTATATTAGACTAAAACATAAACTAATATAGTTAGAAATTCGATTCGATTTCTAGATTTTAACTAGAAATCAAATCGAACACATTCGCGTTTTGGGAGATAGATCGAGCTAATAGGAATCAAGATATTTATTAGATTCTATAGATCTCACAGATCTATCTACTCTACGTACTCAAATTAGTATTGTTGAGGCAAAATTTGCTCGAAGAGTTCGTTTTGTTTTCTTAAAGTTCGACAAAGTCGCGAAACCTCTATCGAGTTAAACTACGTCTTAACGCGTAAAGTTTTGATGTTCGCGATGCGCACAAACGTTTGTAGTTGCTCGCTAGTTGCACAATTGCGTCAAATCTTCACATTTTTCGCTTTAAACATTAGATTTCGTCGATTCGAACAAACTTTACTTTTGAGACAAATTTGATGAATCAAGAGAACGTGTGCGCATCTCACGTAGACAAACCATGATTACTATATAGAATAGGCGCATTCACGAGCGCAATGTTAAGGAATGTCAAGGTCGTCTCTCGCAAAGCTTGGCTTGGACTTCTAGATTCTCGCAAGTGATGCAAGATCCACGAGCTCTAATCTTGATCTCGCACAAAGCCTAGATATTAGTAACAAAAAACTGCGACTTTTGTTATGACAAATCTAGGTACACCTAGAACTAAAGTTAGGGTTTATTAAATGCGAATGCAATTAGTTTAATCTTAATATCTTAAAGTATTGAACAATCAAAGTACTAAAGAAATAATTTTTTTCTCGACTTTAACGCAATATAAATGGATTAAAAATAAATATTTTTCAAAAACTCTATTAATTATAAATTGTATAAAGAAGATCTAAATATTTTTATTAAAAAGATATTTGTAGAGAGAAATTCTAGAATTTTTCTAAAATTACAAATCTATAGACTATAGTAGTACAAGAAGTTTTAAATAGATAGACAAAAAAGATGAAGAGAAGATATACTTTTTGATTAATAACAATTTTGATTTCTTCGACTTCGAAGAAATTGCTTAATGTTAGTTCAATATATACTAAGTCTAGACTAGATATTAATCTCTTTTCTTAATTGTCTTAATTATATTATTACGAGAATTATTCTTTTCTTTTTTAGTTGAAGCTAACATATACTTAGTACAAGCTAGAATTATGCTAGACGAAGATATATTATTGTATCTAGAGTTTTTGTTGTTTATATCTTTGTTGCTAAGCTAAATACAAAATCAATATATATTTAATATTGATATCAAAAGAGTATTTACAATTAAATACTTGTTATTAAAAGAACTATCAATTTGCTATAAAGTTTTTAGCGTATACTTAGTATAATAAAGTCTATATTAAGATTGTAATTCTTATAAATAAGTTTTAAACTAAGAGATTTTATTAATATGCAACTTTAGTAGTTGCACAAGTGCAAGTCAAATATATGCTAGATAAATACGAATTTGCTTTACAAGATTATATTTCAAGTCTTAAAATAAGTATGTATAGTATAGAGCAAGCCAAAGTGTAAACTTAATATATAAAAGATATAAACTACGCTTATCTTACAATAAAAGTAAAAACTAAACAAATAAGCAAATTGCGTATTATTACAACTACAATATATAAATTAAGCATATACAAAATATAGATAGAATTTACGCAATAAGCTTATACTTGTTAATATATCAATAGATCAACATATTTATAATATAATAGAATCTAGACTAAGCATAAGCGTAGCTTGTACTAAAAAAACGTATTTAAATTCGATACTATAATATACATTTCTTTAGCTCTAAAATAGTATATAGAGACATAAGACGCTAGCTAAATATAAGCCTAATATATACTAAGTATAGAAAGAGTATACATTTCTTAATATAATTTTTCTAGTTTACAAGCACGTTGCTAGTAATAGAATCTATTACTATTTATACTTAATCTATATATAGTATCAACTTAAGAAGACTAAGCATATACTTGTATTACAATAAATTGTTCGAATATAACAATGCAAGTTGCAAAAATTAATATTAATTATATATTAAATATAGATTGCAATAATACTAGATATACAACAAGTTAAGAATTATTCGAGACAAATATAATATTGTACATCCGATTTCTATTTATAGCAATATTGCAGTTGTATATATTTAATATATATTTTATTTATATTCTAGAAGAATTTACTTATATCTTACGTCTAAAGCTTTCTACTAATAAAACAACAGTTATACAATAGTTTTACACAGGCTGAATAACAGAAATCTAGATATTCTATAGTTATTTAACGATTATTCAACGATTTAAAATTAGAAATTTAGATTTTCTATAGATAGTTGAACAACGGCTAGACAACGGTTTAAGACTAAAAAGTTGGCTTCCCGATAGTTAAACAACGATTAAACAACAATTGTTCAATCTATAGATGCTTATAGATGCTAATTTTGATTAAAAAATATCTAAGTCTCGAAGCTAGCTCAATTGGGATTTCGACTACTAGAGTGTCGAGTAGCAAAGTATGTAAATTGTTGATTTGTCAATACATAAAGTTGTTAAGACGTTTTCCTATTAATTCTATCAATAGTTTAGAGTTTAAACTTAAATTGAAAGTTTTAATTTATTTCGGGAAATCTCTATTTCGATTACTATCAACGCTATCAAGTTATAAATACAAAATTACGTAATTTACGAAAAACATATACGCGTAAGTAGTCTTTTCTATCTATGTTTTTCTTATATATCTCTCTACTAGTCTAGTATACAGAAAGTCTAATTAATTATTGTTTTTTTATCAATTGTTGCGCAACTATAGTTCAACCTATCTATTGTTTAACTGCGATTCATAATTGTTGAAGTATTCAAAGATTGGACAATTGGAATTTAGAATTCTTTCTAGTTGTTAATCGGTTGGAAAACAATTTTTTAACAGTTTTTCAACAGTTTTTGATCGGACGATTTTTCGATAGTTGTACAACAATTGTACAACGGTTGAATTTTTTACTAGTTTAATTATACTATAATATTAATAAACGATAATAAAGCTTCAACATATAAGATTTTTGTATATACTTAATATAGATTAAGTGTAAGAAGAATTTGTTATCGAAGACTCTTATAGATATTGTTTTTTGTTAAGACAACAAGATTTGCTTGTACTTAGTATAGATTTTGCATAAAATATAGAATAAAGAAATACTTACAAGCTATATATTCAATAAGTTTAATATAAGCTAGACAAGAATTTAGTATATACAACGCGTAATAGAAACAATTAAATCAATCTTACTAGCCAAAGTTCAATCGATGTTAATATTAAGAATAGATTCTAAAAAAACATACTTAATATAAGCAACGCACGCGCTAGATATACACTAACTATAATAGTAATTAAAAGAAGACAAGTTCAATGTGTTTTTAATTCTATTATTGTTAAAGTTGACTCGAAGTTATATAATCTATTGAATCGATATAACTATGCTATACATATATTGAGTGTAGATAATAGAATTTTAATAATTGTTGTAATCTATACTTAGCGTAAATTGCAATTATACTAAGAGCAAAAAAATATTTAGAAAAAATATAGATTAGAGTAAGAAGAGCAAGATTTATAGATTGTTTTTGCGCTAGTGTTCTTGCTTGTACTTACTTTCTATTAAGACTTTATATATATTGCAACAATAATAAATCTATACTTTAACTATACGTTATATTAATGCGTTAGAAAACTATTAATTATTACTAAGAACAATAACTAAATATAGAAAGAATAATAAAATTGTAAAGTCTACAAGTTAAAGAGCATAGTTAGATAATCTAAACAAGTTTGCTTACGCATCTAAGAGTATTGTAGTTGCAAAGATATAGCTATTTGTTATTATTGTCGACTTTAATAGACGGAAAACGTGTTTCTAGATATTAAATTATCAAACAAACAACTATTAATTCTACAAACATCTATCTAAGACAAATTCTTAATATATCGACTCTCTCTTATACAATACATTAACAGTTCAATACATTAACAGTTCAATATTTTATTGTCTTAATTGTAGAACAAGAGCTAAAAACACATTGCGCAGAGTTTTTATGTCAAGACTAGCAACAAGTTCAACAAACAGTTGTTTTATCAATTTTATCGTCAAATTATGTAGTTAGAAATTATAGATAGATAGACAATAAAAATATAATATTCTTATAGTAGTACAATTGTTTTAGCATTTTTCTTCTAAGGTATAATATAGAACATCCGCATTTCGGAAACGTAACTCTAGCAAATCTAGAAGACATTTTTTCGAGACTTTTGTTCAAGCAGATCCGATACATTTGGCAGATCTACTAGTCTAAAAAAGACAATATAAGTGCCTACTAAGCAATACAAATTACATTTATGTAATACTCTTGTATTTTTTGTAATTTATATTGCTTAGTAAGCACTTATATTGTCTTTTTTAGACTAGTAGATCTGCCAAATCTATCGAATCTGCTTAAACAAGCGTCTCGAAAAAATGTCTTCCAGATCTACTAGAGTTACGTTTCCGAAATGCGGATGAAGATCTATTTGTAGTAATTGTCTACGCAAGAAAAGCTACAAATAGATTTACAAAAGATATAAAGTAGCAATATCGATATAAAAGTTAGTAGATTATATATTTTATCTCTTAGACAAAAGTATTAACTTAGAAGTTAATCTAAGCAACTAAAGATAGATTAGCCAAAATTAGAATTAGAACTAGAACTAGAACTAGAATTAGAATTAGAATCAGAACTAGACTTAGAACTAGAAACTACTTTTCTGTTAATAGATATATATATAAATATAGAAGCAAATATAAATAATAGTTTTCAGTTGACATCTGCTATATAGTAACAAAAGTAATAGAAAACATATTTAGAGCAAATATAGTTGAAAAGAACGCGTTTGTGTTTAGAAGACTAGAAAAGACTACAATTAAAAATTGTAAAAAGAAAAACATAGTTTTACTATTATCTATATCTATTTCAAAATATACTAAAGACTCTATTCTAGTTACGAAAGACAATAATATGTTTAATATAACGGAAATAATAACTATAGAATTTATAGATATAATTTTAGAAAATCAAATATTTTAAAAAAGCGAAATTTGATCTAAAGAAATCTAATTTAGTTATCAAAAAGCGAAAAGTACAACAATTGTTTGTCAAATACATAACTAGTAATTAGAAACAAACAAATCTAGACAAACAAATTAGCAAAACAAAAGAGAAAATCGAAAAATTAATTACTATAACAAAAATTACCAAACAAAGAAATTCTCTTGAACAAACTATAGACTACGTAACAAACGCATTTAAATATTACTATATTGATTTAGTATAACGATATATTAATTGTTTAAAGAAATTATTCGAATTAAAATTAAATTAAATAATAAATTGTTTGGATAATTTAGACAAGACTTCTAGAAATGCACAAATATTAGAAAAAAGTTACTAGAAATTCAAATTATATAACGAAAGCGAATTAGATAGAGATATCGATTTCGCATTAATTTATTTACAATATTACAAATAATTAATTTGTTCAAACTTCTATAGAAGCTAGAACTTGAACAAAAGTAGTTAACAAACTCAAAAATAGTGTTTATAAAGTTTAAAAACAACAAATTGCAACTAACGTTTAAACAACTCTAAAAGCAGAGATAAGAGAAAGATATCTTATAGTAGAAAATTATATAGACAAGAACTCTATTAAGAAAGCAATAGAAAAATCAATTGTATATATAGTATCAAGATTTCTAAAAAGAATCTCTTCAATTATAGCTACAATTAAGAAATTAAATGTAAAAAAATTACTAGAATATAAAGACAAATAAAAATTACTATTCTTAGAAACTACAATTAAATGCAATATCAAATAATATAGAGTTATATTGTATATTATTTCTATAGATATAGTAAGAGAAGAGAGATTATTGCAAAATCTGCAAACAAATATAGAATTGTTCAATAATATTTAATTTATTAGGAATTTAATATAGATATTGTTAAAGACAAATAAAGTACAAAAAAAAAATTTAACAATAATTATTTTTAAAAAGAAATTAGATATACGCAAAATAGTTCGAAAAAGAAAAATTTACGCATAGAAAAAAGATCTTAGAACAACAAAATACAAAGATGTTAAGTCTAGTGCAAAATATCACAAATATCAGTTCTATAGATATCTTACGAGAAAATGTATAAAAGAGATCAAATTAATATATTATAGAGTAAATTATGCATCTTGAAGTTACAAATATACTTTTTGTATTAACAAACAATTATATATCTATTTAAATTTAAAATATATCAATTGTAAAGAAGCATATATAGCTATAAGCAACATATAAGCAACAAATATATATTCTGTAGTAATAGTTGATATAACAATATCAATAACAATCTATTGCAAACAAACAACAGTCAAACAACAATTAATAATATTAGAAAACTTTACAATATTCTTGAATAAAGATAATAAATAAATAAAAATTGAACTCTATAATACAATTGCGCTAGAAGTAGATTTATTATAAAATTGTATTTGCAAAGTGCAATAGAAACAATAGATATTGTACTAGTTTAAGAATGCTAAATATACAATAAGAAACACAATATAGAATCAAATTATTCAAGTTTCTTAAGAATTTAACTAGTATATAAATGTTAGAATATTGTAATCGATCTAATCTAGTGTTGAATAATCTCGCTACTTAATTCGATGCTATTCGATCTACTTACGTAATTAAATCAAATACTTTATTATTGACTATATATATAGTTGGGCAAGTTATTTAGCTCTTCTAAAGTAATTAAGCTTCTACTATCTATTATTTTTATAGATTATAAGCTCGAAACAAGACAAGTAACTTATTTGCTTGTTAACTAGAATATCTAAAGTATAGCTAATAGATTGAACTAATAATAGATTTGCAATTACTACTATTAGCTAAGTTCTTAATCAATATCTATTATATAAAAGTTGACAATTAATTGTCTTAATATCTAGATTAGTCTCCAAGTACAATGCTAGACAAATAATAACAATTAGACAAACAAGACAACTAGACAAGAGAAAAAGGCACGCAAGTGAACAATACAAATATTTATAGTAGTTGTAAAAGTAATTTTCTAAGAAACTAAGTTAACAATCAAGTTATACTTGATTGTTTAAGAGCAAACGCTATTGATAGATGTCAAATGCTCTCTTCCTATTTGATAAGAGTATTAGATACAAATCTTGTAACATAAGTATATTTTTTTTAAAAGAAAATATATTAACGTTTTTGTTATATTGCAAATTTAAACATTATTTGATTTCTAAATTTAATTATTATTCTATCTAGACTCTAACAATCTACTCTATTGTAATAAATTTGTTGTTTTTATTTGTTTATGCATTATGTTGCTAAATAGTTTTAGTTCAATTTTTCTCGATATCTAGTCTACAATAGAATTTCTTGTTGTGCTAACAATAAAATTTTTTTTGCATTTAAGTACATCTTGTTTATTTTAGTTCTTGCAAAATTGTTTTAAAAACTATCTTCGAACAATTTGATTATTTTAAAAATTTAAATCGATTTGTTAACAAATTTAGCAATATTTTTTAAAAAAGTATAGATATCGATTACAATAATAGAGTTAATATTAAAAATTATATTGCAATTATCTTGTATAACTTAAAAGTGCGTTGTTGTTTTGTTTATATTATTTGCTATTTTGCTTAGTATTTCTTTAGCAATTGTTGGAAATCGAATTATCTAACATTGAACTAATAGTTAAAATATTTGTAAATCTACAAGTTTCTTTTCTGCAAATTAATTTATTTTTCAAAATTAATATTTAATGTATAGTTGATTTTGGCTTAATTATTTTAAATTTTTTTGCATAATATTTTTGCAATCTTAAATTTTGCAAAATAAAAAATAGAGTAAGATAAAAAAAAAATTGTTAATTAAGATTTTTAAAATTAATTTGTTTGCTTTTATTGTCGAAACTAGATATTCGCAAAACAATATTATTGTTTCGAATAAAATTTAGTTAATATCTATTTTTTGTATTTTTTGCACTTTAATTAGAGTTGCGTTTTTGCGTTTAATCGTTTAACAAATCTCAATTAATATAGTCTTTTTATTAATATTAATTCTTTTAAAGTCTTTTTGTAATATAGATTCGAAGATTAATTGTTAAATATAGTAAAATTTAAAATAGATTTGCAAGTTTTATAGTTTGCAAAAACTTAGTTTTTCTTTATGTATAACAGATTGTTGGAACGTATTAATATAATATAAGATTGTTCATTTCAATTATTTTGTACTTTTTTTGCAAATCGATAATTTAGAAAAACTGAATGTCGATATTATCTTGCATTTTTTTAAAAAACATTAATAGTATTTATAGATACAAAGATAGATTTTAGAAGCGCATATAATATACAAATATTGTTGTTTTTGTTTAAAGTTGCAAATTATAGAGCAAAGCGTTTGTAGATTGTAATATTGACGCAAACAATACAATTTATATTATAGTTAATAAGATACGTACAAGTTGTTAAATAGATAAAATAATCTTCGATTTTTATCTTTTTTTTAGATTAGAATAGAGCAATATTGTTTTCAATTATCTTTGCACTTAATATATTAGGATTAAAACTTAAATAAACAAAAAACATATTATTGCTTTTGCAAAGTATGAATATAATAAAATAGTTATTAAGTATAGATATTTTGCAAATAAATTGTTCGATATTTGTTATAATATACTTTTCAAAGAAATTGCGCTTAAACTTAATATTTAATTGATTTAGTTTGTTGTTGTTTAATACAATCTAATGTTTGTTTTTTTGTTAAGTCAGTATTTATGTAAGAGTATCTTTGATTATTTAATTTGCAACTTTGGATTTGCAAGCTTTTGCGATAGTATAATTAAGATAAGAGTTTTTGTTTTTTTGGTCGAAAGCTATATTGCTTGCTTGTAAGATAGTAGCAATAAACAAATAGTTTTGCAATACAATATCAATAATAAAGATATTATTGTTAGTAATATAAAGATAATATTTAACAATAATAGACAGAAATATATATTGACAAAATTAAATATAATAAGTTTTATAGTAGTAATATTGTTGATATTAGTATTAATTGTACTAGTATTCTAATAAATTGCGCTTTGTAACTAAAATCTGCAAAACGTTTGCTATAAGTAAACAATAGATTATAATTGTTTAATATTATATCTAGACAAAGAGTTTATTATTATCAAATTTTAGATATCGACAATAATAATATTAAGATAATATTATAACGCTATTATTCTTTTTGTTATATATAGTAGTTTTAGTTTTAGACAATTTTTCTCTTTTTTTAGATATAAACTCGTTTTTTACTATCTTAGATAATCGATTGCGTTTCTTTAATAATAATATAAGAATAATTATATTTGTTAAAAGTGTCGAGACATTTGCTTTAGATATTGTAGTTGATTTTTTAAAGTATTTTATGATTAAAAAGATAGATATTTTGTATTTTGTTTTGTAGTTGTTGACAAGATTTGCAAAATTATCTAATAGATTCTTGCTATACTATTAATTCTACTTAGCGCTATAGTTTTTCTATCGTATAAACTATTTCGAGATAATACAATTTTATCTATATTGACAAATGCAATATCTAATAAGAGCTTTAATTTTGTAGAAATACTATCTGATACTAAATTCGATAACAATTTTCGAATAATTTGATTTTAAACAGTTATATTGATTTTTATTGTTTAGTGCTAATTTAAGATAGACAGTAGATATAACTAAATAGATTTTTTAGTTTATTAAAAGATTTAATTTGTATATTAGATTGCTTTTTTGTTCGAAAATCTTAAAAAATTCAATATACTAGATTAATAACTTAAACAATTTAATAAATAGCAAGGAGTAACTTTTGTAAAAGCAAAAATACATTATATTGCTTATTAAAAGTTCGATAAATTTATAATATTTGTTGTATATTGTTTTAACTACTATATTAGTTTACACACTTGTTGCTTTTGTTTCGAAAATATTAATAGTTTTCTTTTGCAATTAATCTATCTAAATATTGTTAGATTTAAAAAGAGATAAGAAGTTATATATCTTAAAGTTTATAATTATTTATTTAATAATAGAGTCACAAATATATTGAACAAATTACTTAATAAGACAAACGCAAAGTATAAATAAAAAGAGTATTTAGTCTAGATTAAAGTTGCTAGTTGCAATATGTTGCAAAACTATCTTAATTATTTGATTTATCTATTTATTTTGTTTATGTATTTGTAGATAATATGTTGTTGAAGCTAGAAACTAAACTTCTAACTTCTAAAATATAGTTGTTTAGAATTTAGATATAAATTTGCAATCTTTGTTGTATATAAGCGCTCTTAAAAATTCTTAGTTAACAAAATGGTTAAAAAGAATATTTATCTATTTTGCTATAATATAGATTATCTTATCAATTAAAAAAATTACTTTTTTGGAAAATTTGTATATTGCTATTAAGATAGCATCGAAGTTCTAATATAATAACAACTTTAAAATAAAATCAATATTTATTGTATAAAAAGATACAAGAGAATTTAGAATTAGATTGAGATTTTTATACAATTGATATTGCTTAATTTAATAAAGATTATATTTTTAACAATAAACAATATATTAATATAGTCGAGAGACAAGCTTGCAAAAATAAAAGTTAACAACTATTGTCTAATAAATGCAAATAAAGCTAGTATAACTATTTATATTATATATTTAGTAAAAGATTTCTATCTTAAATTTCTTAGATAAATATAAATTTCTGTAATTTTTATAGTTTATAAAGTAGAGTAAGTTTTTTTTTCAAAAAAATTGAATATTAAAAGATATAGATAACTTTCGAACTATTGTTAGAATTTTTGTTTACTTAATAAATTTGACGTATATCTTAAAAAGTCTTTTTTTAAAGATTTTATTTATTTAGATAAAACTTGAGTAGAATAAGATTGTTCTATTAATTGTATGTTAATTAATTAGATTTAACTTCTTTTCAAAAGTTTTTTGTATTAATTTAGTTATAGTCTCTACGTTTGTTGCAATATTATTTATTTTATTTAAGATTAATAATCTTTTTTTAAATTGTATTTATCTATAAATGCAAGAAGTGTAAACAATATATTCGAAACTATATATATATAGTCTTTCTATATAGTAATGTATGTTTAGTAAAAATTGTAAAAGATATTGCGAGATATATATAAGACAAAGATTAAGTTTGTTAGTTAATAAAAAGAACAATATAGTTTTTTAACAATACTTATTGTAGTCGAATAATTAGTATAGATTATAGTAGATCTTTTGATTGTTTCTACTAGATATCTAGTTTTTTGTATTGTTTATACAAGACAAGCTACTTTTATTTTAATTAATTAATAATTTATTTTGGCAAAGTTTAAAATTTTGAACAAAAACAAGATATACTAAATATTGTTTTGTTTAAAAATGTTGCTAGTTAGGTTGTTTTTAATATAATATATTTTGATAAAGATATCTAAATCTATATACAATTGACAATTGTTATTAAAATGGATTAAGAATTTCGAAGCTATCAAGAATTGTTATAGCTAATAGAAGAATTAAACAAGCATAGATAAGCATTTAATATATATATTTTTTAAATACATCTTTTGCTTTTGTTTGTCAATAATAGAGAATTTTTTTAAAGATAAATTTTTTTGTTGTAAAACGTTAGTTTGTTAAATGTATTAAATAATCTTGTTTCTTTACTAATTAATAAAATCAAAATAGATTAAAAAAATCTTAAATTTTTGAAAAATTTAATTGTCTTAATAGCAGCAATACGCTCTTTAGTAATAAATAAGTTAAAAATGTGTACTTTTTGCTTTAGCAAAATAATATTAAAATAATTAAGATAGATTTTTTTAAAATAAAGTATAACGTTTAGCAAAACTAATTTGTCGAACAACTAAGTAAGACAAGCTAAATATATGTCGAACAATTGCAAAAAAACAATAATATTGTTAATATAAATATAGTAGAAATCTCTAGATTGACGAAGTTCTTTATCTATTATTTGTTAAACGTAGATAGATAAATTTTTGAATTTTGTAATAGCAATATTGAGTTGTTTCTTGCTTCGATAGATAATAAAGAAGAATTTATATTTATTTTTAAACAAAATTAAAAATTGCAAAAAGAAAGTTAATCTATCTATTAAACTTATATATTTACGTCTACGAATTTAAACTATAATATCTATTTGTAGTAATTAGTTTATTTAGTTTGCAAATATTAATTACTACTCGATACTTTTGAATTTTGTCTAATAAGATTTACTAAATTACAAAAATAGAAAATTCGAACAATAAAAATTTAATTAATACATTATTTTGCTTTAAATATATAGTTTGTCGAATTCTTTATTAATTATTTTGCAATTAAGTTCTTTTAAGAGATGAAATTTGTGTTTTATTTTTGGCGCTAATATAGAGTTTTAGTCGCTATTTAATAAGATTAATATTTAGTTTTTTTTAACAAGATTAATAGTTTTGCTAGTATTCTTCTACAAGACATGCAATTGTTTGACAAGATATTAAAACGCAAAATTTTTGTCTAGGCTATTGTAAATATAGATACTGTTAATTAGATTTATTTAATAGCTATTATTGATATACTAATAGATTGATTTGCGAAAATCAATATTATACTATCCCATTATACGAGAAGAGACAAGAGAGAAGACTTTATTAACAATGACGCTCACGATTTATCTTGATTGTCAAGATCAAATAAATGTGATCGAGGCGACTTCGACGAGTAACTAGAACACACTCAATGCGTCTCAACGCGATTTATCACAAATTGTGACAAAGATCATCACGAAAATAATAAAGATTAAAAAGCTCTATAAATTTAAGAAAAAAAAACACGTTCAAAATGATTTCGATAACAACGTTAATTAAATGATGCATTTTTGCCAAAAAGTTTACGCGCAAATTTAACGAATTCTTCGCGAAGAGTAGACGAATTAATATGGTTTTCGTATTAAAAAAAGTAAAGAAAACGACAAATCAACTAAAAAAAAAAAAAAAATTAAGAAAGACATACAAGATGCAAACATATAAGCGAGCATAATACAAAGCTCGTTATTAGTTGCATACACGACGATTAAAATAAACGTTAAATAAATATTCTTAAAGCGACGATCAATCAAAGAGATAAAGTTGATAACGTAAATTAAAAAAAAGAGAGAGACGAAAAAAGTACACAAAATAAGCGCAACGAAAATGATTACATTGACGTGCGATTTAGATATCGTTAACATACTAAATGTGCGAAAAAAAATATAAGAAATAAAAGGCTTTAAAGAAATAATAATCTTCAAAGTTAACAACGAATGCAACAAGAAAATTCTAAAACTAAGTAATTTCTAAATTAAGAACGTATTTATTGCGACAATTTTGTGTCGTAAATGCGCAAAAATAATGATGCACAACATTAAAATAAAAAGTATGCTCAAAAATATAAAAAAGAAGAAAACAAAAACAATGAAAAAATTATGCAAAACTATGCATTAAGAATTAAAGATTAATAAGATAACTTAATTTACAAGAGAAAATAACAAGAAAAAATAAGTTTTTATTGTAATGTAAATAAATTGCGCGAAAACGACGAATAAATTAATTCAATTTAACGTAATTTATAAATTAAATATTAAGATAATAAAATATTACGATACGAGTTGCAAGATAAAGTAATACATAAAATGTTAAAAGTATAATTACTTAATATACAAATACAAGAACGAGCAACAATGCGCTCATTATGTGCGAGATTATCGCTTCGATCAATGCTCGCATTAATTAAATTTATTAAAATAAAAATGCGACGTTTGCAAAAATGCTTATAAAGCATTCGATTTCAAGTATTTTAAAAAATAGAACGAAAAACTAAGAATAAAAGAAACAACGAAAATAAAATTATTGTATTACGTTGTCAAGACAATAAAAGCGAATAAAACAACAATTACTTTAGTGACTCTTAAGAGCGCAACGACGTTTAATTAAATGTCGAAGAAAAAAACAAAATGTAAGACAATAATAATTAATTGTTTAACGTAAACAAATCGCATGCAAAATACTCTTATAATAACAAAAAAACATAATTTAATAATTGATTAAGAAAAAACGCTTTAACGAATCGTTAAATAGTTAGTTTATTCTAATGAGACAAAATAACGACAAAATAACAATAATATTCTTATAGAATATGTCTTTCATGCAAGAGATGCAAAATTGAATAAATATTAATATTAAGAATTATACGAAGCAACTTTAATAAAGACACAAAACGAGCTTAGAATATTATAGTATAACGTTTATAAATTAAGAAATAAAATAATGATCGCATTGCTTTAAAAAAATAAGATATAAAATTACAATATATTAATAATACAAGAGTTGTGACAATATTACGTTAAGACAAAGATATACAATTTAAGATGCGCAAACTTCACATTCGCAAATAAGGACAAAAAAACATACTTCTACGTTAATAAACGCATTAATAACAATAGTTAACACAACACATAACATTTTAAAAATGTGAAAACAATAACGTTATAACTATGTTTCGACAATAACAATATAAAATATAATTTTATTAACGTTTATAACGTTTATAATTCGTCTTTAAATAATTATAATAAGATAATTAAAAAAAGCAATTTTTTAGCAATGAAGCTAACTTTGCGTATACAAGACGAAAGTATTATTGTAAGAAATTTTAATTTGTATTTTTTTTTAAACGAGCTCTTTCTATTCTAGACAACATTTGTTTTTAAAAAATTTGTTAAATATAATATACACAATTGACGCAATGTTAACTCTTTTTTAAAGAATTATAACGAGAGATTATTAAGACGTTTAAATTATAATTGATTTATTGTTTGTTATAGAAAAGATAACAAATCGATTAATATATTACGATATAAATAAGAGAATAAAAAACTTATTGAATTATTTTTCAATAAGAACAATGTTAAATCTTTGAGCGCAAAAGAAATTTTAACGTCGCTTTAAACAAAATTGAAAAGCTATAAATTTAAAAAAGTTTAACAATATATTAAGAGATTTATTACTTAAATTAATATTAAACGATTTAATAAAAAGAGACGACATTGATAAATATACGACAAAGTTGTTCGATACTTTGAAAAAAATTATTGAAAACTTTATCTTGTGAGCAAGATTATACGAAAAAATTAAACTTAAATAAACAACAAAGTGTACAAAGATAATTAAAGAAACTAGAAGACTACGTTAACAATGTCGCATTTCTAGCGAATAAACGACGTACATTTAAATATGCGATAAGAAGAGCAAAATTTTAAAGAAATATAAACGAAACAAGTTTCACAAACAAATAAAAGTTGAAAAACATTATTAAGAATTTCTTTAAAGTAACAAAGTAAACTAGAAACGGGACAACAAAACGTTAATTAAATTTACTATATTATTATTACGAATTAATACGAACATCGCGACAACAACGAAAAATAAGATCGAAACAATGTTTCGATTTTATTTTTTTTCTTCGTTTACAATTTTAATGAACGACTTAAACAAATTCTCTTATTCGATTTTTATAAAAAAACAATAAAGTAATATTAAAGCGCAAAGTAATAAAAGCAATGCACAAGACAACTTTTAATAAGACATCAAGAATTAACAATGTAATTAATCGTACATTGCAACAATTAATTCGCATTATTTTATTTTAAGTAAGATTTTTATTTGATAAATGCATTAAGAAAGAAATGCAATTGTCTTATTTTAAAAAAACAATTATAATAATGTTGCGCAAATCGAGAAAAAAGAATTACTTTAAATTGTTATTCTTTAAACTTATCGCGTTATTAAATACATTAAATAAGATATTAAAGTTAATTATATTAAAACGTCTTCGTTACGTTATAAAGACGCATAACATTTTATTACGCACACAAATAAAAGCTAGAAGATAACGTTTAATCAATATAATATTGCAATTAATTACGAAAAAGATTTACACAATATAAAACAATTAAAAGAAAAGAGTAACATTTTTACTTAATTTCGATGTATTAAATGCATTCAATAATGTGTCGCACATTCGATTGCTTCACAATATAAAGAAGAGACAAATTTTTACTTGTTTGCTCAAATAAGTAGAAATTTTTTTAAAGAAACGTTGTATTATTTTAATCATAAATAATTATACAATAAAGAAGCGCAATGCGAACGTAAATATATTACAATTTTTTTTTAGTTTTGTATTTGTTTTACAATGCGAATCTATTAAAGATGTGCAATAACATTAAATTGCAAGTTAGCGTTACGAATTTCGTAAACGATGTTAATATATTAATGTATAAGAAATTGATTAAACGTAATTGCAAAATGCTAAGTTAAACGTATAATAAATGCGAGCAATAAATACGAAGTTACGAATTTAAGTTCGCGAAAAAGAAATACAAACTAATTTATTTTTTGCGAACTTTAAAGAGATTTGATATAAGCGTCAATATAACGATAATAAAGTACAAGATAATTGTTAAATCAAATATTAAAATATTAAGAATTTAATTAAATTTAAAGCTAAAATAAAGAATTTACTTGCATTAGATAAAAATCAAGCTAATAATTACACACAAAAGCGCGTCAATAATAGAAAGTTCAATATTTAACATTTCGTTAAAGATAAATAAGCCTAAGTACATTGTTATTAAGAAGTTAATAATAGCTTACGATGTCGTCGCATAATATACGTCTAAAAATATTAAAAATTTAAAAAAAAAATTTATTTCGAAATTGCGATCGATACAAGATTGCGCGTTTTAATGCATTATAAATGTTTATAAGACAATGTTTACAAAAGCTTTACAAATTGAAATTAACGTATTTTTTATCAATGTGTATCTTGAAAAGTTAATATAAAAATTAATAGCTATTATAAATGTACAAGAGTTAAGCAAAATAATAGACATAACAATGCTACGCATACGCAACGACTTAATATTTAAAAAAACGAAAATCAAAACTTAGAACGACATTTTTGCAATTTAAGAGAAAATAAATACGAATAAAACTCAAATTAATAACGACATTTCAATAGCAACTCTATACAACTATTTTATGAATAAAACTTTTAAAAATAATTATTGCGTACAACAAAAAAATAATTAAGAAAAAGTACGATGCGAACAAGTTTAATTAATATTAAGAAATGTATTTCGACAAGAACAATTACAATAAAGACGTTATTGTTATCTTAATAAAAGCAAATTAAAGAATTAAGAAGCGATTAAAAGACGTCAAGATAACGCTTACGCATTATAACGAACTTAAGAAATTCACAAAAATAATCAAAAAATTAACAAAGCATTGCGAAACGTTTACTAACTCGCAAAAACAAGTTTACAAAATATATTTTAATAACTAAACTTCACTAAAGATTATAAGAAAAATAAGATTAACATTAAATTAAATACGTTTTAAAAAAACATAAGAAACATGTGATGCGATGCGACGTCGCAACGTCATATTAAAATTTCATTAAATTCTAGAGCATAAAAATATAAAAGACAACGAGATTGCAAACAAAGTTGCTAACAAGACGCACAAGTAACGTTTATTTCTCGCAAATCAAATATTAAACAAATTTGTTATCAAAAAGACGTTTATTTAAAACAAGATTTAAAAAAAGTAATAATTAAAATAATTAAAAGACAAGAACGATATAAAGTATCGCAAGTTCGCATTTAGAATTACGCATAAATACATGTAATTATATATTAATTATTTTAAATCGCATAATGCACTTCTAGTATAGTTAAAAATAGACAAAATCAATTTTAATTAATTCTTGTGCGAACGACAAATGTTTAAGATTACGATAAAAACTTGCGATTGCGACTAGAAGCGCATAACGATTAAGCATGTTTTATTGATTTGTTTTAAATAACAAAAAAAGAACACAAATGTAACAAAAGATTAATATTACGAATCTACGACAATTACTAGACGAGATTAGATTTATTGTCGCGACGATACGCATAATTTTAATTATTAAGTTATTGCGTCAATTTTAGACAACGACATCGTTAACGATATCTAAGTTCTTCTTAGATTTATAAAGTTCTCGTTTGAAGAATTTTCTTGTATTATGAATATCACGATATAGAAGACGAAAGCGCAACGTTGTTATGACGACTTATTACGAACGAAATAACGATTGCGAATTCTAATCAATTATAATTGAACAAATAGACACTAGTATTGCTCGTTTATTCGTGATTAATTAGATTTAAAAATTATGAAAGTATATAGTTCTCGCATAGACTCTTAGGGGTGTTGAATCAAATATTTTAAAAAAAAAAGCTATTATTAAGCATATTAATTTCGATATTTTCTTTAGTTGCTTAGCTCTCTTTGTTAGAGCTAATCTAATAATAGTTTTGCTTCTTAAATTTTAACAAGTATCTTAGTATTGCGTACTACAAGATGCAAAGAAATATAGAGCAATTGTTACAAATATATACAAAAGATATTTTTTGTTTGCGATATAAAAATAAGTATCGAACAAAATCGATTTAAAAAAATAGTTTTGTTAGACAAGATTTTGTCTTATATAATTATTAAAATTTTAAGAATAAAATAGACGACAATTACGAGACTTTTTTCAATTTTAACAACTTGTTTTATTTAAATATTGTTTTTTAGTTTTATTTTTAGTTTAGTTTTTAAATTTTAACAACTTTTAATAATTAGTTTTTGTTTGTTTGCGTTAACAACTATATATTTAAATTTTATAATATTTATTTTTAGTAATAGCTTTGCTTTTAAATTTTTTACAATATAAACCTTTCGACAAAACTAAGCAACAACTATCTTGAAGCACATAATTTATCCTAGATGCAAATTTCTTATCCAAGACGAGCTTCTTCTAAGTAGAAATTCCTATTCGAGGGAAACTTTATTTATGCTAAGTCTATGCTTAGCATAAATCTTTCGAATCAAAGAAATTTATAGCAATCTTTGCTCACGATCGAGATGCATACTCAATATATATATAACTTATATAAAGTATAAACTTCTTTATTTAGTATTAAATAAAAATTAACATTTAGAGTTCTATTTCTTTTCGATATATGCTAGATATAAATTTAATCTTTTATATTTATTGCATTTTTAGAATTGTATAAATTTTGTAACACGCAATTAATCAAAGTTTAAAAACAAGATTTTCGTACTACAAGATCTAAATTTTGTTATAATATAAATTGCTCTTAAATATAGTATAAACTCGATATAGTTTTTTATTTGCGTAGCTTAGTTACTTATTTGACATGTATGTTATATTTAAGTTTAGTTTATATTTAATTCAAGTCTTACGTCTAGGGCTTTCTACTAATAAAAACAACAGTTGTACAACGATTGTATGTCGGTTGAACAACAGAAATCAAGATAGTTTATAGTTGTTCAACGGTTGTTCAACGGTTTAAAGTTAGAAATTAAGATTTTTTATAGTTGAACAACGGTTAGACAGCGGTTTGAGACTATAAAATTGGTTTTTCTATAGTTGAACAACGGTTGAACAACGATTGTTCAACCTATAGATGCCTATAGATGCCTATAGATGCTAATTTTGATATAGAAAATTTTGAAAATTTTGAAAATTTATTTTAAGTCCTGAAGCTAGCCCGATCGAGGTTTTAACTCTTGGCGTGTCGAGTAGTAAAATATCTAAATCGTTGATTCGTCAATGCGTGAAGTCGTTAAGACGTTTTTCTATTAATTCTATTAATAGTTTAGAGTTTAAACTTAAATTTAAAGTTTTAATTTATTTCGGGAAGTCTCTATTTCGATTACTATCAACGCTATCAAGCTATAAATAGAAAAATCACGTGATTTACAAAAAACATATCCGCGTAAGTGGCTTCCCCATCGGCATCCCCCTTATATATCCCTCTACTAGTCTAGTACTTAGGAAGTCTAATTAATTATAATTTTTTTTTGACTTAATAAATTTTTTAATCAATCGTTGGACAACTATATTTCAACCTATCTATAGTTTAATTGCGGTTGGTGGTTGTTGGGGCAACCAACGGTTGAACAACCGAAATTTAGAATTTTTCTAGTTGTTAATCGGTTGGGAAACGGTTTTTCGACGGTTTTTCGACGGTTATACAACGGTTGAATTTTTCACTAGTCTAACTATACTGTAATAGCAATATATTTTTTAATAGTATTAGCAATTTCTTTAACTTCGACGTCTATATATCTTTTAACAAGAAGAATTCTTTTATGTTTAAGAATTTTGCAAATCAAGATTAACAAGCAATTTCGCAATAAATAAATAAAATTGAGATTTACTCTATATTTGTTATATATTAGATATTTGTTAAATATCTAAGTAAACTTTTAAATTTTAATAATATTAATGCTTTTAAATTAAATACAATATTAAGTAATTAAAATATTAACAATAATACTTTTGTAAACAATTAAGAGAATTAAGATATATTAAATAATCAAGATCTTAATAGTTTTAATATTTTATTGCTTATAAGACTTAAAAAAAAATCTCTTTTATACTTTATATCTATTAGATGTTGAACTAATATTTATTATATATAGAGTTTTATAAACATTAATAAATTGCAATTATCTTCAAAGAATGCAATTAAATAATTGTATTAAAAGTGCAAAATTATTATAATATTATAATATATTTATATATGCATCTAAAGAAAATTCTTTATTTTATATATAGAAATAACACAATATTAGTCGAGATCTTAATTGATATATATATTAGAGCGTTAATTAATATATGTATGTTTAGCATATATTTAATTTGAATATAATATAATTTTAATTTATATTAAGATTAGATTTAATTCTTTGTTGTCGCAACTAACTTTAAGATTACTTAAGTTACTTTTCTATTTCTAGAAATTAAAAAGAAAGATAAAGTAAACAAAATCTAATATTAAAGTTTTAAATATTTCGAAGTCAAATATTGCAAATACGCGTATTCGAATATACTATATATATGTTTAGTATACAATAGAGTTAAGCTTAAGAATATTAATAATCTTCGATAATACTTTACTTAATCAATATATATAATAAACATTAATGCGCAATTAAAGTATTGTATAGAGATTTAATATTATAGATTTCTTAAGAAATAACAAAATTAACATATATATTGTATGCATTTTAAATTTATAACTTGTATATACAAGAATTAAGAATCTACTATATAAGAGACTTATAAGATAAACTTTTATTGATTTATTAAATTAAATATTCTTTACTTTTTGATACAAAATTATAGTATACAAATCGAACAATTAATACAAACTTTATTTGCGTTTTAAGAGATTGATCGAGCTAATAGAAATCAAGATATTTACAAGATTTTGCAAATCTTACAAATCTATCTATTCTATATACTTAAATTAGTATTGTCGAAATAGAATTTGTTCGAAGAGCTTGTTTTGTTTTCTTTATGTTCGACAAAGTTGCAAAATCTTTATCGAGTTAAATTACGTTTTAACGCATAAAGTTTTAATATTCGTAATGCGCACAAACGTTTGCAATTGCTTGCTAGTTATATAGTTACGTCAAATTATTACGTTTTTCGATTTAAATATTAGATTTTGTCGATTTGAACAAACTTTACTTTTGAGACAAATTTGATAAATCAAGAGAATGTGTGCACATCTTACGCAAACAAACTATAATTATTATACAAGACGAACGTATCTATAGACGCAATATTGAGAGATATTAAGATTGTTTCTCGCAAAGCTTGACTTAAATCTCTAGATTCTTGCAAGATCTATTAGATTAGATTTGAATCTCGCACGAAGTCAAGATATTAGTAACACAAAATTGCAACTTTTGTTATAGCAAATCTATATATATCTAGAACTAAAGTTAGGATTTATCAAATACGAATGTTAGTATAAATTAATATTAATTATCTTTGCGTCTTAATAGATTACAAGTTATAATAATATATACAAAATTGCATTTTTTTTAAATATTCAACTTCTAGAAATTCTATTTGCAATTAATTCTATTCTAGTACAAGTTTAATATATACTAAATATATATAAAATTTAATTATTCTTAGAAAAGTAACAAAATTAAGATTAATATATATAATACGCAATTAAATATCTATATTTCAATTAATCAAAAACAGTTTCTATTCTTTATACTAGTTGCACGCGAAGATTATATTTATTATCTACTATATTCTATTAAAATATCTTAAGAAATTGTTGACAATATAATTGCAACAATTAAATAACAAGATCTATTATTTTTAATAGTGCGTAAGCTAAGCTTATATTTAATATACATTATATTTGCGCTAAACTTTTTGCAAAACGCTTTATTATCTTTTCTATTATATTCGATTTACGCGTTAAATATAGCGAGATTGCTTTATATTATATATATAATAGTTTCAATATAAAAGATTGTATAATAATATTAATTTACAAATAAAAATTCGAAAAGTTTTTTGTCGAAACAATCTTAAAAGATTTGTTTATATTTAGTTTAAACTTTATATAAATATAACTTACAATTCATAAAAGTTAAACAAGAATTTGCTTTTAATTAATTGCGTTCTGCAAAAAAACAATAAATTAAAAGTATTATTTATCTTAACAAAAATTCTTAACAATATATTATTATGTATTGTACTTATACTTCGATTAAGATCTTTATAAATTAATTATATCTTAAAATAAATCTTATATTTAAATAGATTTAAAGCAAAATAAATTTGTACAATATTTTAAATTAAAACAAGAATTATTATTATAAGTGTAATATATATACAATATATATACAATATATGCTTAAATTGCAATAGAAATTAATATCTACTATTGTATATAAATTAATATAAAGGTTATCGAAAATTATTATACAATATTTATTAAAATATTTGAAGCGTTAAAAAAAGTTGTTTGTTAAATTATTTAAATTTTTTATATTAATTGTAAAAACAAAGAATTGCAAACTTTTACAATAAATATAGACAAAAAATAAGTTCGAGATATATTTAGTATACACTAAAATTACACAAATATTATTAATATCTTGTCTTAAGAATTTAAGAAATATTTTTATAGTTTTAACAACTTTTGAAAGTAATTTAAATATCTCGAATATATATTAATTTTTTGTCGAGTATATTTTTTTTTCTTTTTTTAAATTTATACTTGATTCAACACCCTTGGGAGCCTATGCGAGACTATATGTTTTGGTTGAATTCTAATCAATTACGATTTGGCGAGTAGTTTGACGTCTATCTCTCAAATTGTGATTAATCAATTCAATAATCTCGTTGTTTTCTACGCAATTGCGCTTCTTTCGTCTATATCGTAATATTTATATACAAAGAAATTCTTTATTAAAATGTAAAAATCGTATTAATTCATTATTTACAAAAAGAAAACCTTATATATTGTTCGACAATCTTAAATTCACAAAACTCGTACACATTAAAAACAAGAACTTCAAGAATTCACGTATAAGTTCTCTTGTAAATTGCGATCATGTGAAGATTGTTTCTTAATACGTAGTATTTATATTTGTGTTTATATAGTTTTAATACTTAAACTCAATGTTAACTCTTTTTTGTACACTTATATACGTAGCGCTTTTAATTCGAGACGTAGCGAAGACATTGCTTTCGACAAAATTAAATGTTTTTGCTATCGTTTATTAAAATAAACGAAATTTCTTATCGTTTAGCTTCGAATGCGCAATTAAGCTTATACATAGTTAAGATAGAAGGCGATTGCGATCAATCAAAATACGTAATCTCAACGCAATCAATTTATGTGTAACAAAAACTTTCGATTTTCTATCTATGTAGTGTACGCGTATATAACTTTTTTCTAGCTTTTCTAAATTTATACGCATAGCGTTTCGAGACTTTTTTGCGATATTTTAAAACACGTTTTTCGTAATTGTGATATAACAATTATTGTAACAACAATCGACGCGTACGAGAAATAAATAATGATAATTATAGATAGTTTTGCGTGCTTTCGATCACACGTATCTTATCATATGTGAGAGATTCAAGATAATAGTAATAGTGATAATTGATATTGTTGTTGTCTTCGCGATTTAATCGATCGATTTGTCGTAACAATTGCATCGAACGTTTGCGAACGTCTTGCTTGTCAATACTAAGAACATTTGACTTTATCGAATATCGTAGTATTAACAAATTTGTAGTTAGAATCACGTATAGATAGTTTTCTCGCTAACCTTTGTCGAGTATATTCTAAATGTAATTTTCGAAAATATTATTTTAATTATTTAATAATTTATCTTATTAATTAACTTTAAGAGATCGAGACTATTAATAAACTAATATAACGCACAAATAATATAAGCATATTATATCTTAAGTTTAACTTAGATATAAATTAAATATTAAAAGACAAAATAAATTTTTGTCAAATTATATAAAGAGAAATTAAAGATTTCTTCCCATTAATAGATGCTAATTTGCAATTATATTAATATAGAAGAAAACAATTACTTTTAAAACATTAAGTTTGTAAGACAAAAGCTATTATTACTTGCTTCTATATTTAGATAAAACTTATATTTGTTCTAAGCTATATTTATGCTAATTATATACTAAAATAAGAAAATATGCTATTAAGATATTTGAAAAGAACAATTTCGAGATAGAAAAAGATATTCTATTTACTTTATTTGCATTTAGTTGAATCTGTTATTAGTTGTTTTAGTACTAAAGTCTAGAATTAACAAAAGTCAATATTTATCTATTCTAAGAGCGAAATGTCGCTTAGATATCTACTAATAATACTAATATTAAAAACTAGAACGTATATTTACTATTTGTACTTATATTTGCTCAATTAATTTATAATTTTGTATCTCTTATATATATTGTAGTACTTTGTCGTGTCTTTTATCTTCTCTAGTCTTAAATTAAATTAATCTTTTATATGGATTAGGCAAACTATATAGCAAAAGAATTTTAAACATATTAAGTTATCTAATAATAATTAGCTCTAAATTAGATTAAGTCAAATTAGATTATCTAATAAATTCTAGCTACTTAGTAGATTAAATTAGATTATATTATCTAATAAATTCTTGCTGCTTAGCAAATTAAATCAAATTATGTTATTCGAGCGCTTAATATCTTAAGAGTACTATTGTAACTTTTAATAATTAAACTTATTATATCTCTTGTAGCTATTGCATTATATATAATACTTAAAGCTACAAAAGAACAATTGACGTTGTTGTTCTTTTTATCAACTATATAATCTATATATAATAAAGTTTATTAACGCAATATTAAATTTTAAATTATACTACAATATTATGCAATTTATTGTATTATTTTTACAATTATCTATATATATTTAGTTCTTGTCAATAGCTAAGAATTCTATTACTTATTATTACTTTAATAATTATCTTGTTATATATGTATATTTTCTTAAGATATTAAATCTTTAATTGTTCGCAATATATTTGTCTTACTTATTTTTGTAGTTAAGTAGGCTACTATTTTCTTAATTGTTAATCGCATATTATAGACAAGCGTTGCTATTGTAGTTTAAGATTTTACAATATATAATTAAAATACATAGTAAAGAAATTGCTATTAACTGCTTATCTCGATCGAAAAATATTATATAATTATTATTTGAATTCTCTAAATTATTGCTCTTCGAAAAATTAATCTAATTGTAATTGTTCGAGATATCTATTTGTCTATAATAGTTAATAAGTTATGTTTTGTCAATAAATTAATTGTCTATCTTAAAGCGCTACAAATTAACGTATTTATTATAATTCAAAATCGAAGAATTATAATCGAGCTAATATACAAATTTATTATTAGCTTTTGAGTTTGTTTCTATTAAGATTGCTACTTACGTCTTTGCTAACAAATATAGTAGAAACTCGAATATTTACGTTTTTAATCTTGTTAGAATTTTCTAACTTGCTTGAGCTCTTTCTATTGTTGTTTAAGATTTAACAAGATTTTTATACTAATTTTTTTATTAGTATTCTAAGAAATTTTAGAGCAATTACAAGAAATATCTAGACTATAGCACTATGTAATCTATATATATTGAGCTAGTGTATTACGTAATCCTATTTATTTCTCTAATATTGTTATATATAGTATATTAATTAATTTTGATACTTGCTAGTACATTATTAAAACACTTAAAAGTCTTTCTCTCTCTATTTAACTTTTTTTGTTATTTTGAAAATTTATTTTCTTGTTGTTACTCTAGTCTTTTTCAGATAATTCAAAGCACACGCTATATCTTTTTGAGTCAAAAATAGTAATTCTATAATTAAAATTTTAATTTCGAACGTTCTTTTTATTAAGCTTTGCTTGTTTCGATAATATTTGTAGTTCAATATTATATATTTTGATATTTATATACTCTTATACGTATTCGTATATCTAGAATTGTTTATTTTATCTTGTTTGATTAAGTATTGTTGAAAATATTTATGTTCGAACTTTATTTGCATAAATATTGCAAAAGTAAGTTTATCAATACTTTTGAAAGATTTTTTTCTCGCTTTCTTAATATTTGATATTTCTAAAATATACTTAATATAATGTTTATCTTGATTAGTTTTTTGTTATTTTGTCAATTAATTGCTTTCTATTTTCTTGTTAATTTGTTTTCTTAAATGCAAAATTGTAATTATTGAATCTATAAATATTAATTTTGTCGATTTTGTTATCTCTTTTGTTAATTTATTTGTTTTCTTGTTTTTAATAATGCTTATCTTGACAAGAATTTACAAAATATGTATTTTGTATTCTTTGTTATTTTATTCGATTAAATTACGTCTAATTTAATTTCGAATTTTTGTAAAATCTTAATTTTAAATATTTTGCACTTTCTTGGATTACAACTCAATCCGAGTGCAGATTTCTTATTTAGAACGAGCTTATTTCGAATAGAAATTCTTATTAAAGAGAAGCTTTGTTTATACTAAGTCTATACTTAATATAAATCGAGTTTAACAAAGCAAAAAGATTAAAAGTAAAGAAATAAGTTGCGCTTTTTAAGCTCAATGTATGTTCGATATATACAACGCTCAAAAGAGAAAAGCTTAATTCTTTTATATAAAAAACGCGTTAAAAATACGTTGTATATATCTAATGTATACTAGATATGTAAATTAATCTTCTTATTATATTAAGTACTTGTAATTTTGTTCGATTTCTAAAACTTAAAATAAGCTAGACTTATACTTAATATAATTAACAACAAATAAAACAAAAACTATTAACTTAATTTTAAATGCGCAATTTCGACGCATCTATATAGTATGCAATTCAAATATAGATTTAATATTGTTGTAATATATATTAAGACTATATACGATTTAAGCGCAAGTCGCGCATTAAGTCTCTAGCGTATTTTGTAAAATTAAAGTACAATTATTGCATTTTTAATTTTTATCTTTTTATTAACAAATATAGAGTATAGATTTAGTATATTCTCTAATTTTATTGCTTTTAGTATTTTAGTATATACTTAGTATAAGTATTATTGCAATTTAACTTGCTAATCTTAGAGTATATTACGACAATTCTAATAAAACAAACGCAAAGAATCTATTTCTTCTAAAGTATTATTATAATAAGCATAGTATATACAATGTTTGCGTCTAGTATATATTAATTATATATTCAAGAGTTTTATTTTAATTTAAATTCTAATTTTGTAACTAAATATAAGTATTTAGCTTTAGCACAATTCTATATTAAATATATACTAAGTCTATATTTAGCGCAAGTAAACTAGATTTAAGAAGATAACAAATCTAATAAAAAGAAACTTCTTGTAATAATTTAATTTATACTAAATATTAACAATATCTATTATTAAAGTCGAGAAAAATAATAGACAATTTACAATTTAATTTAATTTAAGCTTAATATATACTAAGTATTATTAATTGCGTCAAATTTTAAGACTTAAATTTTCTTGTTTAATTTTATTGTGTAAGTTGTATAAATTTAGTTGCAACTCTATATATATTAAGTATTAACAAATACAATTATACAATAATATTAATTAATCAAATATATAGAATAACTTTTATTGTTATTAATTGTTAATTAATTGTATATATAGCTATAGTTTTATTTATGCTTAATTTATACTAAATTGAGATTGAAATTAAGCTATATTATTATATAAAAATATATTATATTAAAGCGAGTAAACAAATATCTTAGCTATTAATATATATTGTATAAGCTAAATATATATAGTTGCAAATTTAAATATAAAAAATATTTTTACAACTATACGTTATTTAATAGAGAAATATATATCTCTTTTATATTAATTTAGTACTTTGAAACTTTAAATTAAATTTAAAGAATAACAAAATACAAATTACTTTATAGAGTTAAAATATAATTTTAATAAACATTGCTTAAATTAAGCTTATATCTTATATAAATATTAGAATATTATTAATATATTTATCTATTAATATACAAACAATATAAAGTATATTGTGTAAACTAGATTAATATTAAGTATATACTAAATTTATATAAGATAATTGTTATAATTAAGAATTTGCAATTTTTTTCGATATATACTTCTATTACAAGATAAGCTTATTTTATACTTGTTATATACTTAATTTCTTTTTTAATTTCTTTGTTCTTATATTATATATATAAATATCTATCTTGTCTTTTAAGACTTCGATAATAAATTATTTATATATAGACTTGACTTATATTAGACTTGTACTAATATTATTGTTAATATTACTAATTAATTATTATTTATTGTCTTTTTTTAAGTATTTTTCTCTTAACTTAAAGAGTATTTGCAAAAGGTATACTTTTAATTTAATTTTAAATTATGCTAAGCTTATACTAACTTATTTTTAGCGTTAAACTAGTTTTTTGATTAAAAAGTTTGCTCTTATATATTTTATTGTATTAATTTGTACATAGTATATACTTAAATTATGCGCAAATTAATATATCTATTATAGATATCGAATCTTTAAGTAAATTATTTTAATTATATTCTAAATTGAGTTTATACTAAATATATACTAGCGTTAAAAAAGTATAAAAGAGAAAAGAAATTTTGTAAAAATAATACGTTTAAGATCTCGAAGATTTTTAAAAATTTATACTTTATTTATATTTAATATATATATAGCTAACCAAAAAAAGCTAAATCTAATAATAAAAAGTTAAATCTAATAATTAAATCTAATAAAAGAGTTTAAGAGCTATATATATTATATTCATACTTACTATATACTTAGAAGAGAATTATAATACTTCTCTTAATTCGAAGAAGAATAAGTTTTGTATAATAATTTATTATATTAAAATTATGCTAATTTTATACTTAATAAATATTGATATCTTAATTGATATTTTAATAACAAAAAAGAATAAAGTTGTTGTTTACAAATCTATATTTTGTCTATACTAAATTTATGCGTAGCTATTTTTTTCTCGAATAAATTTAATTCTATTAATAGAGAAAATAAGTGCAACTATCTCTTTATTTATGCTAAACTTATACTAAGCTTATATTTAGTTAATACAATTATTGCAAAAACTATTGTTACGTCTACAACTAAGAAAATTAAATATTAGATTATCTCTTATTACTTATATTAAGCATATACTAAGCAAAAACTAAAGTATATTAATATAAAAAAACTTTTTAAATTAATTTACTAAGTCTTAAGCTCAATATATATTATGCTTAATAATAAGACTTGTTTTGATTAATTGTATATTCTTTGTTATATCTAGCTTATACAATATAGACAATTAAATACTTTTCTTTTCGATTTCGATCTAACAAAGTAAGTTAATATCTATTATATGCTCTACTTTTGCATAATTATTGCAACAATTATAATTTAATAAAAAAAAATCTTTTATAAATCAATTTGCATTGAAGTTGAATCTATATCTAGCATAGAATTTCTATATATTTTATTTAATTTTGAATTAAATTTTACTTTTAACTATGTTTAAATATATATTTAGTCTATATATTGTCTATGCTTGCTATATATTTATATTATTTATTTTATTTATTATTTTAACTTTGTACTTACTTCTTTTATTCTTAATACTATTGTTTATAAGATAAAGCTAAATAAGCAACTATGATAATTTATTGCGTTGTCGTACTTGTTAGTTTTACAAGTAATACAAATATCTTATATATAATTTTGTCTTCGATTGTTTCTTTTTAATTTCGAATTTTTCAATAAAGTAATAAATCTTTTTTTTAAATTAATGCTTGATATAAACTCGATATAAGTTAAATTTGTTAAAGTATTAGATAGTAGAACGCTTAGTTTTCTAAGAAGCTAAGAGGTAGTTTGTCTAATATATACAAAGTGTCAAGAGTCAAACTAGGTAGCTACTCAACACTAGGTTAGATTTGAACATCGAATTTCCACACTTTCTTTTGGACTAACGACTTTGTTTAGCTCTCTTAACTTAGTAAGTAAACGTTTTTCAAACAAGTAAATTTTAACTTATTATAAAAAATTTGAAAACAATCAAGTCTTAAAGTCTATTCACTAAAGAGAAAGAAAAACGCATAAAAGTTCTCTTCTAGCAATTTATGTGCATCTTAACGTATGTTGACAAACTTGCACTCAATCTAGTCTCGTAGAATTTATAAGAAATGAACTAATATAGACGTGAGTAACAAATGCTTCGAGCGTAATAGAAGTAATAATTAAGTTCAAGTCAATAAATAGAGATGACGAAGATAATAATTAAATTCTAGTCTCAATTATTAAATATAGCGATAATTTAATTGCGATGCTAAAGAATTAGCGTTCAAGCGTATCTATTATAGGTCTAAAGAACGTCAAAAAGTCTAAAATTTGTTCTTTAATAAAAACTTTATTAATTTATCGACTATCTAGTCAACTATAAACACATATTTTAGCTCAATATCTCTTTTAGCAATCTTTTCGCGAACAAAATGTTGTTAAATGTCTATATGCTTGATGCGAGAGTGCTAATTAAAATTCTTAGCGAATGCTATAATCTTCTAATTGTCGCAATAGATAATAATAACAATCAAAAAATAAATCGAAGACTTGAGAGAATTACGACGAGCGACAAGAACTTAAGTAGCAATTGAAGACGTATTAAGATGCTAAATTTGCTTCAAAAATCTTAACAATCAAATTGTTTCTTTGATAATTTAAATTTGTCTTATGTATTTCGCTTTACAAGTAAAGAGAGTTACAATTAACTATCGTTTAAAAGATTAATTAATAATCTCACTATTTATATTAAAGATATAGCTCGAGATAGATTGACAAATGTCGCAATTATCTTTTTAATTAACGTCAATATAGTCGAACAATAAAGCAAGATCGCTCAAAAAAACGAGACGAAAATCAAGAATGTCTTGTATATAACGAAAAATTCGTTTAATAATCTTTCAATAAGTGTTAATAAAATTGAAAGCATATTTGTTTATCACGAAGACAACATAAATCAAATCAAGACGTATATCAAGCATAATATACATAAAAAATTTGATAATGAATTAATAGACGTGTTAATGCGTTGCAAACGCAACGTGTTCAAGATTTGCAAACTCGAAAAAAAACGTATCGATAAAAATAATAACAATGTTGCACTTTTACACTTTATAATTTTTAAACATTTTCTTTAAATAAGTCTTTTAACTTAAGAATAAAATGCGATTAACGCAATCGCATTTAATACTTATGCTTAAATAGAATTTTAATAAATTAATGTTTGTTATTTTAAATTGCTTGTGCAATGCGACTTTGATTTGCTTAATGTTCTTCTTATTAAAATTTATTAATAAAATGTCGTTTATATAGATAACAATAATAATTGCGTTATTAATAAAGACGTTATAATTGACGTCAAAAGAGCGAAAATCTAGTTTTCTTAAAAACAACAATAGAATCTTATATTATATTCGAGAGAATTGCTTTAAATTATATAAAATCTTAATTAAACAACAAACTTTGATGTTTTGTTTATATTTTTCTTTGTTAACGATTCTATAAAGAAAAGCGATTATAACGTTTATTTGCTCTATTTCTTAATTGTTAACGACAACAATAATAAAAAGAGCTTTGTAACTTATAAACTTTATTACAACAACAAACGTCTTATTGTAATCGAAATTTTCTTGTTGTTTAAAATCGCAAATTATTTATTAAATCTTGTATTATATTATTTAATTATTGACTTCTTGCTTAAATTGATAAATTTATTTGTCTTAAAAAACGTGTTTATCTTTAAATGTCGTTATAACAATTCAAATGTTATTCTTTTTATCAAACTTTATTTTATTGTTTTAAGCTAGTTATCAATTTATTTTAAAGTTAAAATTAATTATAATCTCTTTGTAAATTTTTGATTCGTAGAGCTTCAAAAACATAACTTTAAAAAATAAAATTAACAAATCGATTAAAAAGTCGCGACAAATACGTAGTTTTCAATAATTTTTTAGAACGTACGACGTTAATAAAGTTTAAAGAATATCGTCAAATTCGAATTAAAACAATGCGAGATAATTTTTTTAAATCGTGTCAATAATGTTGATATTTTTAAAGATAATTTCGTTTTTAAATGCGAAAAAAATATAGATAAATTTTTTTTCGAAGTTATAACTAAATAATAAGACAACATCTTAAGAAATTGCATGTTTTTTAAAGTGTGCGAACGCGATTTCTTGCTCAATATTATCGAGCTAAATGTTTAAAGAGTTAAGAAAATTATTAATAAAATTTGTATTAAAAAATGCAACGTCGAAATAAATTAAGAACGAACGTCGACGTTCGTAAGTTGTTTGCTTAAAATTAACTACTAAACTTCGAAAATTGTTTATTGTTTAATTAATATACGTTAAAGATTCTCTTAATTATTTCTTTTTTATTTATTATTTAATAAATGTGTTTTTTATTGTAATCTATTAACATTATTAATTTAATACAAGTATTAAATTTCTTTCAATTAATGTTAAATTTAATATATAGAGCTTCGTCAAATTAATCTATGTAACGAAGATAATTATAATTGTATATATAATTGATAGAAATTTCGAAAAAAATAATTAGATAATCGTTTTTGTTTTTTAGATTAAAGATAAGCGAAATGTTGCGATACAAATTAACAATAATTATAATTTCGAGTTATTACTTGTTTGCTAAGCTAGCATTCTTAAGCATAATATTAATCTTTCGCATAAGAGTTTAATTTAAACGTTTCGCACATTTGTTTATTTTAAAATTGTTAACAATAATAGATTCTAATCTAATGTCGCGTTCGTTTCTTTAATTTTTGAAAATTCTTTTTAAATACTTGTTGTTGTTGTCGATGCGAAATCGAATGCACTTGTTGTTCTTATGTTTGTATTTATTAAGAAACTTTTTAAAGAACGTTTAGATTTTATCTTTTCTAATAATGTAACTAATAAATAAGTATTTAATTTTGTTGTTTATTTAAATGTAAATGTAGCGAATATTGTTGTACTTATAAGATAAGAATCTTATAACGTTTGCATAAATAAAATCGATAAATTATTAATCGAACGCAATAAAATAATTATAATTTTCGGATTTGTTAATATTGTAAACGTAAGAGACGCAAGCATTTTTTAAAGTTAATTTGATTAAGTTAAACGCTTCTTAACTAGCTAATTGCAAGATATTTTGTTGTCTTAAATGCTTAAAACGTTCGTGTTATATTTGATAAATAATTTTGTTAAAAAAAATCAATAAATTTAGCAAAACGATTGCGAACAAAATTGTAAGAATTTCTAGCGCAAAGAAGTATAGATTTTTTTTTATAACGCAAGTTTCTTGTTTAATTAAGAAGTCGTTTTTGATTAAAGCTAAATTAATTCTAAATTTGTTAAATATGCTAATCGAGATAAAATTATAATAATTATTAAGAACGTATTAAACGTTATAAATAATAATTTAATAATTTTTTTCGTCGATTTTGAGATACAATTGAATAAAATTAATGTTAATAATTGCGAAAATGCTTATAACTTTATTTAGACAATAATAAAGCATAAGCTTATAAAAAATAAAGACATTAAAATCTTTAATTATATGCTAATTGCATTTATAGTTTAGAATTTATTTATTAAGAAATTTGTTAATTTGTAAAATAAAATCAAGATTATAAGAGATAATTTGTAAACTTAAATTACTAATTGCATTAATAAAGACTAAATAATTTTAATAAATAAAAACAACAATTGCTTCTTATTTGTCGTCGTCTTTATTTTTAAACTTTTTGCTCTTATTTTTACTTTTATCGTTCTTATTATTTTGACGACGTTTGTTTCGAAATTTATTGTTATCGTAAAATTTGTCGATGCGAGTCTTTTTTTAAACAACTTTTAAATAAAAGTGCTTTTCTTAACATTGTTCAAGAATGTAATAATTCTTATTGCAAAAGTCGCAATAAAGAATTATTTGTATAATTTTGCGATAATAATTGCGATTTTTAACATTTAAATGCGACAATAAGATTTTTAAGATAACAACGAAATTATAAGTAAATAATGAAAGTTTGTTTTTAATAATTGCGATATTAAGTGAGTTGCGACATTGCGCTTCGTAATTGTAAATAATTTTAACTAATTAATATTTCGAAATGTTGTCTTTTTTAAAGAAATTATGCTTACTAATTTATTTGTCAATGAAGAATCAAGTAAAGTCGAGTAGTTCGACGAGATATTTGTAAATTAATTAGTTGATATTTATTTTAAGTTTATCAAAATAAATAAATAGTTTGTTAACGATATTACGAAACTTGATATTATATTTATTAATAATAACGCAATTGTTAATTTTGATAATTTCGAATTTGATTTAAATAAATATTAACGCGTTGAAATTTTTAAGAGTGCAAATGTTAATAATAATGTTTTACACTTCTTTTGCGATAATAACGTCTTTAATATTTAAATATAAATTATCTTTGACGTAAATGCGAAGAACAATATAATAATAATAATTATTTTTAGCTTATTTAATGCGTTCAATAAGAGTAAAGTTGTCAAAAATTACTTTAAGCTTAATATATTTTTATAAATAAGTTTATTTAAGAATTTTGTACATCTCTCGTTTCTAGACAAGAAATTCTACGCTATTGTAAATTTTAACAATAATGCGAAGAATTAATAAAATTAAGATAAAGATATTCATAAACGCAATATTTATAATTTCGATTATCTTTAGAGCTTAAGTAACGTCTTACAATAATAAGTTTTAAATAAGAATATTTTAACGATTAAATTAAATAAATTACAAGAGTCTAATAAGCTTGATATAAAGACAATATTTACGTTCTTGTATTCGTTACTTAATTCGAATAACAATAAGATATAAACGTAAAAGATTTCGTTTTAATAAGTTTGTTCGTTTAGAAAGTATATAAAGATCTAAACGATAAATTAATAAATGCGCGAAAAAATTAATTTGTTGTATTGTTCGTAATTTTGACAATTGTAATGCAAGTTTTTTAGAATTTCTTTAACGCTCTTTTGCGTTAATAACAATTGATATAATTTAATGCGAATATTAATAATAGAAGATTCAAATATAAAGCGCTTTCGTTTACGATTAATTAGTATTTTAGATTTGACAAACGTTTATTCTATTTTATTTTTTTGTAAGACAACAATTTCAAGAACAATATTAGTTATTCTATTTTTACAAGATTGAGTTTCGATCTTGTTAATTGAATCTAGATTGACTTCAATGCTTTAAGACTAAATTTTAAATATAATTGTTAAAAGATAATTAAAATTCAATAAACTAATAATGATTAAAAATTGAGAAGATTAAGAATCAGTTTTCTTAACAAAAGTGCGTTAAGACGCGTGACTTATTTCGTCTTTTTTAATGTATTTTTCGAATTAAGTTTTAATTATCTTTTATGTTAAATAAGACTTTAATCGATAATAAGTCATCTAGATTGTTATTAGTAATAGCGCTTTACAACAAAAGCTAACGAGTAAATAAAAAGTAAAAATTAAATTTGATCGATCAATTCTTGACTTGATTGCTATTTGTTATTGATTAAATATAGACAAGATCTTTTTATAAATAAATAAAATTTACGACTAATGTTTTAAGCAAGAAAACAAGCTCTAGAAAGTATCATAAATGATCAAGAAAAAACAAGACTAATTAGACATTCTTTCGAATAAGACTAATTAGATGTTTCTTAAAAGAACGAGACTAATTAGACGTTATAACTAATGACAAGACTAATTAGACGTTTCTTAGAAGAACGAGACTAATTAGACGTTATAGCTAATGACGAGACTAATTAAACGTTTCTTCGAGTGATAATTGAATCGATCTAGTTATCGAATTTCGTTCTAAATGAGTTAAAAGAAATGCTCTCAATTAATAGATTTTAGGCTCTTTGATATAGTTTAATATCTATGTAGATGAATAGATGTCTCTAATAGATGATGAAATGATTGATCTTAGATAAGTTATTCGCTCATTTTCGAGCTTATAATTTGTTAAAGTATTAGGTAGTAAAACGCTTAGATTTCTAAGAAGTTGGGAGGCAATTTGCCTAATATATACAAAGTGTCAAGAGTTGGGCCGAGTAGCTACTTGGCACTAGATTAGATCTGGACATTGAATTTCCACAAAATTTATATATAATACTTCAAAATTAAATAAAAGTTCTTAAACTATTAATATTATACAATATTTGTAAAATAAAGATATAAACTTATAAACTAGTTTATCTTTGTTATTATCTTAATTGCTTAATAGATATTGTTAATTTACTTGCAATAAAATTTTATTTAAAATACATTTTGTATTGCTAATCATATCGAATTGCTTTAACTTAACAACTTTTCTTATTAATTTCTTCTTTTTTTTGTAGAAATTTATTACGTTCTTAACGCATATATTGTATATATTGTACTTGTACTTAATTTTTAATTTTTTTATTTTAATAGTATTGTTATATATTTTTTGCTCAATTTTAATTTGTTATCTATAGAGCTTAAATCTAATTTATATTTATTAGAGCTAAACAACAATATATATCGAGTTAATATTCGACGTCTATCCTTTTTAAATAGTGCTTCTATATATCGAGTTAATATTCGACGTCTATCCTTTTTAAATAGTGCTTCTATATATCGATATAATAGAGAAGACGTTTTAGAATTTTTATTTAATATATACTAAGTCGATACTTAATGTTTGTCTCTTTTAAATAGTATCTTTATATATCGACATAATAGAGAAGACGTTTTAGAATCTCTATTTAATATATATTAAGTTAATGCTTGACGTCGATTTTTTGTCGAATAAGTAGTTCTTAAGTTGCAACATCAAAATATATAAAAAAAATGCTATTAAATTTATGCTTAGAATTAAGTCTATTAAGAAAGAATATTATATAAGAATTTTTCAAATTAAAAAAAAGATATAAATATTGTTAATAATGCTCTACAACTTTTCGATCTTTTTTATCTACAATTTAATTAATTATTAAGTTAAGTTAAGTTAAATTAATTATATATATCTTTTTTAACTAATTAAGCAATAATACAACTCGATTTATTGCAATTGCGCTAAGTAAATAGAATGTCTTTTTATATCTTAAAATTGTTCTTTTTAAATATATTAATAGCGTGTTTTCTTATTCTAGTATATAATTAGTATAAATGTAACTTAGAACAAATATAAGTTCTATCTAAATATGAAAAAAAAAAAAAAATAGTTTTTGTTTCGCGAACTTATTGTCTTAAAGATAATTGCTTTTTTTTATATTAATATAATTGCAAGCTAGCATTTATTAATGCAAAGAAATTTTTAATCTCTCTTTATATAGTTTAACAAGAATTTATTTTGTCTTTCGATATTTAATTTATATCTAAGTTAAACTTAAAATATAATATGTTTATATTATTTATATACTATACTAGTTTGTTAATAGTTTCGATCTCTTAAAAAAATTAATTAATAAGATAGATTGCTAAATAATTAAAATAATATTTTCGAAAATTACGCTTAGAATATACTTGACAAAAACTTAATATATATTCGAGATATTTAAATTACTCTCAAGAATTATTAAGATTGTAAAAATATTTCTTAAATTTTTAAGACAAAATATTAATAATATTTGTATAATTCTAGTATATATTAAGTATATCTCGAACTTGTTTTTTGTTTATATTATTGTAAAAGTTCGCAATTCTCTATTTTTATCATTAAATATAAGAAATTTAAATAGTTTAACAAGCAACTTTTTTTAACGTTTTAAATATCTTAGTAAATATTATATAATAATTCTCGATAATCTCTATATTAATTTATGTATAATAGTAAACATTAATTTCTATTGCAATTTAAGTATATACTTAATATATATTGTGTATATATTAAATTTACAATAATAATTCTTGTTTTAATTCGAAATATTGTATAGATTTGTTTTGTCTTAAATTTGTTTAAATACAAGATTTATTTTAAAATATAATTAATTTATAAAGATTTTAGTCTAAGTATAAATACAATATATAATAATATATTGTTAAGAATTTTTATTAAAATTAGTAATATTTTTAGTCTATTGCTTTACTAAAGAATGCAATCAATTAAAAACAAATTCTTGTTTAAGTTCTATAAATTATAAGCTAAATTTATGCAAAGTTTAAACTAAATATAAACAAACTTTTTAAAACTATTTTAACAAAAAATTTCTTAAATTTTTGCTTGCAAATTAATATTGCTATACAATCTTTTATGTTAAGATTATTGTATATATAATATAAAGCAATCTTGTTATATTAATATATAGATTACATATAATAAAAAAGATAACAAAGTATTTTACAAAAAGTTTAGCGCAAATATAATATATATTAAATATAAGCTTAGCTTATACATTGTTAAAGATAATAGATTTTATTATTTAATTATTGCAATTATATTGTCGATAATTTCTCGAGACATTTTAATAAAATATAATAGATAATAAGCATAATCTTCGCGTGCAACTAGCATAAAGAATAGAGATTATTTTTAATTAATAAAGATATAGATATTTAATTGCGTATTGCATATACTAATCTTAATTTTGTTGCTTCTTTAAAAATAATTAAATTTAATATATATTTAATATATGTTAAACTTGTATTAGAATAAAATTAATTGCAAATAAAATTTCTAGAAGTTAAATATTTAATAAAGATACAATTTTGTGTGCGTTACTGTAATTTATAATTTATTAAGATATAAAAATAGTTAATATTAATATACATTAAGTTTGCATTAATTATTTAATTTGTATACTATAATTTTATATCAAAAAGTAAAGAATATTTAATTTAATAAATCTATGAGATTAGTTTATAAACAATATAAACTAAATAAGAGTTTATTTTATAAGTTTTTTATATAGTAGACTCTTAATTCTTGTATATACAAGTTATAAATTCGAAATGCACACAACATATATATTAATTTTATTATTTTTCTAAAAATCTATAAAATTAGAACTCTATACAACGCTTTAATTGTGCGTTAATATTTATTGTATACGTTAATTAAGTAAAGTATTATTAAAGATTGTTAACATTCTTAAGCTTAATTCTATTGTACGCTAAATATATATATAATATATTTAAATACGCGTATTTGCAATATTTGATTTTAAAATATTTGAAACTTTAATATTAAATTTTGTTTACTTTATCTTTTTTCTTAATTTCTAAAAATAAAAAAGTAACTTAAGTAATCTTAAAGTTAGTTGTAACAACAAAGAATTAAATCTAAATCTTAATATAAGTCAAAATTATATTATACTTAAATTAAATATACGCTAAATATATATATATTAATTAATGCTCTAATAGATATATTAATTAAGATCTTGACTAATATTGTGCTTTTTTTATATACAAAATAAAGAATTCTCTTTAGATATATATATAAATATGCTAAAATATTATAATAATTTTGCACTTTTAATACAATTATTTGATTGCGTTCTTCGAAGATAATTGCAATTTTATTAATATTAATAAAGCTTTATATATAATAAATATAAAGTATAAAAGAAAATCTATTTTTTTAAGTTTGTTAAAACTATTAAGATCTTAATTGTTTAATATATCTTAATTTTCTTAATTGTTTATAAAAGTATTATTGTTAACGTATTAATTACTTAATATTGTATTCGACTTAAAAGCGTTACTATTGTTAAAATTTAAAATTTGCTTAAATATTTAGCGAATGTCTAGTATATAACAAGTATAGAGTAAATCTTAATTTTATTTATTTATTGCGAAATTGCTTGTTAATCTTAGTTTGCAAAATTCTTAGACATAAAAAAATTCTTCTTACTAGAAAATATATAGATATTAAAAACAAAAAAATTGCTAGTACTATTAAAAAATATATTGTTATTAAGATTTGAATTAAATATAGACGAAGCTTAAATATAATATATATACAAAATAAGTAACTAAATTACGCAAATGAAAAACTATATCGAGTTTATACTATATCTAAAAACAATTTAGATTATAATAAAATTTAGATTATGTAGTACAAAAATCTTGTTTTTAAACTTTAATTAATTGCGCGTTATAAACTTTACACAATTTTAAGAATGCAATAAATATAGAAGATTAAGTTTATATCTAATATATATCGAGAAAAAGCAAAACTCTAAATAGTAATTTTTACTTAATACTAAATAAAGAAGTCTGTACTCTATATAAGCTATATATATATTAAGCATGCATTTCAATCGCGAGCAAAGATTGTTATAAATTTCTTTAATTCGAAAGATTTATACTAAGTATAGACTTAGCATAAACAAAGTTCCCTTTGAGTAAGAATTTCCACCCGAGAGAAGCTCGTCCTGGGTAGGAAATCTGCACTCGGGATAAGCTATATGCTCGCAATTTCTTTAATGTTAATTAATTGTTAATAAAAATCTAGATATTAATATTTCGTCTTTCTAATTGTCGATAGATTAAAATTGTATATGCAATTGTTATATATTTTGCATCTAATATAGTTATGTGCTTCTGTAAATCTTGATTATAATTGTTTATTGTATTTAGTTTTTGCAAAAATTAAACTTCTATTTCGATACATTTTGACAATTGAAGTTTCTCTTTCGAAATTCTATTTTGTAACTTAGATTTATTAATATATATTACAATATTTGTCTTATTTTGAATTAACTTAATTTTTAAAATATAATAATTCTTCTTTATTACTTTTGATTTTTCGAATTTTTGTTAAATTTTTATCAAATCTTTAATTCTTATAGTTCAAGAAAAATCTTAAAATAATAAATCGATTGTAATTACGTAACTTATTATATCTTTTATTTTATTTAGTTCTTTGTGCATTTGTATAGAGTGTTTTTAACTTTTTTTACAATTTTTTTTGATTCTAGTTGATAAATATGCATCTATAGACTCTATAGACTTCTTTTTGTTCTAATTTAAATATCTTTTCTTGTTAATTTTTGTTTCTATATTGTATCGTAATGTAAAAGAGCTAGAAATACGCATTCTTATTAAATAATTCTTTGTTAACGTTGCTAGTCTAATTGTATATTTATTGCATTTTTGTTGCAATCGCAAGGCTATTAAAAGTAGTTTTGCTTTTATTTTTAAAATAGCAATTAAGAATGTTCTAAACGCTTCTAGAATTTTTCTTAAGATTATAGATTGCAATTGTTGAAATTTGTAAATATAATTTGCTTATTTGTTTTATTATATTTTTATTTTGTCGTTGCTTACTAATATAACGCATTCTATATACAGTTGTTTATTAATATTTGCAATTAAATCTTATTCAAGATTTAATAGTCTTAGCAACAAGTATATTGCTCTCTTTCTTGCATTAATCTTTTCAATAATATGTCTCTTAAAATTGAGTTTTCTATTTAGTTAAATATCTAATTACTTCATACAATCTTTTGATTTTATTGTTGTTTTATTTGATAATAAAACAAGCCCTATAGAGTTCTTTCTCTTTTGTAAGAAATAAATAAACTCTATTTTAGCGTTGTCGAATTCGACTATATTTTTACTAATTTATAAGAACGCTATTCTAGCTACACATTGAAGTATTATAACATTTTTGATTATATTGAGTCTCTTTATATATATTGTTACGTCGTTAATATAATTAGAAATAGATATATCGTATCTTGCTCTAATCTATAAAAACAAAAATCGTATATAAATTAGAAATAAAATTGACAAAATTAACAATTCTTGAAATATTTTTGTTGCAACTTGCTTTAGCTTTTGTTTGTTTTTATTAAATACTAGATTAACAACTTGTTCTTGCAAAAAACAAGTAACTCAATTAATTATATTAATTGGCATATTAAGTTTCTTTAGCACATTAGTTAACTAAATTAGCAATATATAATTAAAAGCTTCTTTTACGTTTATAAGCAAGCAAGATAGCGTATTGCCTCTATTCTTAATTATTTGTGCGTTGTATACTAGATTTAGAGCAATATCTATAACTGATCTTTGTTTTTTGCCTCTTATTTGCTTGTAATTTAAAATGTCTTTGTTATACAAAGAATTTTTCGTCAAGTAATCGATTCTTGTAATAACTATCTTTTTTGCTATTTTAACAAGACAATTGAGAAGTATAATAATTCTATACTCTTTAGATATTGTTCTATCTTTGCTAGATTTATGCAAAATAATTTTTGTTTTTTCTTGTTAACATGTAGAATAATATCTAGCATCTATTCTTGTTGCAAATATTACATTAAATAGCTTCGAAGCTATTTTGTATACTTTTTGTAATATTAAAAACGTTATATTATCTAATTCTAGTGCTTTCTTTAAGGATAACATAAGGATAGCATTTTTAACTTTCTCTACTTGAATGTTTAATTATTTCTAAGATTTTCGATTTTGCGCAATGTTCATATCTATAAAGATTATAGATAATCTTAAATATCTATATAGCTCAAAAAAAAAGCTTTGCATTTGATCTCAAATTTTATTGCTTAACTCTTGTTAACGTTTTTGATTAATAATAGTATCTTAACAATATGTTGTTTTTTATATTTGTATATCTAGAATATGTTCTTGATAATTGTCTTGCTTAAGAATTTTGTTCAAATATATTTTTTACACTTTTTAATAACTTTAAAATATTTATTTTTGATCTTTGTAATTGCGTTTTAAGTCTAATTAATTTAAGATTTTCTTTTTTGACAACTTATAACAAATGTTTTCTAGCGTAGACTTTCTAGCTTCTTAGTTTATTAAGATTTTGATTTAGAGCTTAATTTTTGTCTTGAAATAAATTTATTCACACATTCTTTAAGTTTTAGAATTACTATTTGAGCTTTTTGATTTAGATCTTAATTATCCTAAATTTTCATTAATTATTTAGCTTTGTTCGCACTCAAATACGAATTAAATTTCTTTTAATTTACTTTGACAAGATTGTATAATATAGTAATTGAATTTTTTACTCTTTGTTGTTTGTTTGTAATTATTTTGTATTTTATAATTTTGTAATCTAATTCGATGTTTGCTTTCTTATCTATATGTCAATTTGTAATTTTACTAGTCAAGTTTGTTAACGCAAAAACTAAATCTATAATAGAATCTCTAGTAGTATATGTATTATATCTTGTAAAAACGTTTACAATATTTACTAATTTTTCTTTGTTTTCTCTTAATCAACTTGTTAACGTTCAAAATTATAACAAGTTTATAACTTAATTGTTTTACTAGAAATAATATGCGTTTAAGTTGTTAATTAAAATAAATTTCTCTTTGTTTTTTTATTGAAATTTTGTCAAAATTCGATTTATAATATACTTATTAAACTTAGAACTTTAACTCTTTTTATTATAGATATATAATAGTGCAATACTTGTATCAAGTATCTTGTTGTCAATAACAATTAATTGTGCATTAGAATTTACTATCAAATCTAGTCTTAGTATGCAACTAATATCTATAATCGTTTTAAATACAAATATTGTTACTCTAGATTTATAGTCTTTATATATTAATCGAATTCTCGAGAAATTTAAATAATTCAATTTTGTGTTATATTCCTTATTATATCTCTAGAATTCTTAAATTAGCACAATATTTATCGTATCTATTGCACTTTGTAGATACGATTTTATAATAAATTTGCTTCTAGCGCAATTATGTTATAGAATTTGAATTTTTTTTTGTTCGATCTCTTTGTTTAAGAATATAATAGAATTTTTTAACATTATTAAATATTGTTTGTTTGCAATAAATTATTGTTAACGTTATTAAATCAACTATTATTATAGAATGCACATTTATTGCTTGTAATTATATATATTTCTTTACAATTAATATATTTTAAATTTAAATATATATATAATCGTTTGTTGATGCAAAGAGTATATCTACAACTTTAAGATACATAATTTAGTTTACAATATTCACATTCAATCTCTTTTGTGCATTTTTCTACAAAGTGATTTTGAAATTGATATTTGTAATATTGTGTACTAGATTTTGCATTCTTGTACTTTGTTGTTCTAAAAAATTTATTTTATGCATAAATTTTGTCTTTTTGTATTGCTTTTCGAATATTAATTTTCTTTTCGAATGCAATTATTGTCGATGCATACTTCTTTTGCGCTCTATTTGTGTTTAATAACATCTATACGAAATTACTAATAAGATAAATATTATTAAATAATTCTATGTTGTTGCGCAAATCTTGTAGTGTGTTTTCTTCTCTTATTATATTTATAGAAATTGTATGCAATATAACTTTATATTATTTAATATCTCGCTTAATTATAGCTCTTAAAAATAGTAATTCTTATTTATCTTTGCATTCTAGTAGTTTATGTGCATTTAATTTCTTAATTGTAATAATAATTGTAGAAGTGCTCTTTGCAAATTTTAATACCGTATATATAATTAACTTTCTTATTGCTTTGTTAATAATGTTATGTGTTTTTATAAAGTTCTCGCTTGTATGTCTCTCTACTATAAGATATCTTTCTCTTATACTTGTTTCTAAGATTGTCTAAGTATTAAGAATAATTTGCTATTTTTAGATTTGTCAATTATTTCGATTCAAGTTTTAGCTTTCGTTAATAATTGAGCAAGTCGATCGCAAAAACAGGATATTTACTTAATTTGCTCTTGTTACGTAATCTAGCTTTCTAGTGATTTTTTTTCGCAACTTTGCTCTATTTGAATTATCTAAATAATTTATTATTTAATTTAACTTGATCTCGAATAATTTCCTTAAGCAATTAATGCGTTGTTGCACTAGATCGATATATTAATGTTCAAATGCACTCGTTACGTAATCTATAATTTGCTATAGAGAATTTCTTTGTTTTGTAATTTTTGTCATAGTAATTAATTTCTCGATTTTCTCTTTTACTTTGTTAATTTGCATATTTAGATCTGTTTGTTCTTAATTGCTAGTTACATGCTTGATTAATAACTATTGTGCTTTTTGCTTTTTAGCAATTAAGTTGAACTTCCTAAGCTCAAATTTCGCGTTTTTAGATTTTTGAATTTTAATAATTGCATCTATAGACTCTAAATTTATCTTTTTTTTATATTAAATATGTAATTGCTCTTATTGATTTAGAATGTACTTTTAGAATTTTTTGAAATAAGTATAAGCGATATCGAAACTATGTTTTTCTTTTCGCTCTTCTTTGTTGCAATCTTCTCTAGTCTTTTGTATACAAACATGTTCTTTTTGATTGCACTTAATCTATATATGTTTTTTATTATCTCAAATGTTAATATAGTAGAGGCAAATTATATATATATTAGCAAAAAGATAATTTCTAGTTCTAAAGCTAGTTTTGATTCTAGTTTAATTTTGATTCTATTCTTGATTCTAATTTTGATTCTAATTTTGACTAATATATTTTTACTTGCTTAGATTGACTTCTAAACTAATAATTTTGTTAAAGAAATAAAACATCTTTGTCGACGTTGTTGCTTTATATCTCTTGCAAATCTATTTGTAGCTTTTCTCGCGTAAATAGTTATTACAAATAGATCTTCTATGCTATATCTTAATAAGGAAATATCAAAGCATTGTACTAGTATAAAAACAAGTTGTTTCTATTGTCTATTAGTAATTCTTTTAATTACGTAATTTAGTAAATTTGTTGTTAAGCTTGACGTAAAAACTTTGCAATATGTGTTTCTAGCTCTTGCTTTACAATTAAGACAATAAATTGTTAAATTGTTAATATATAATGTAAACAAGAATCTATATAGTAGATCTTCGACTTAAGTAGATGTTTGTAGAGTTGATAATTGTTTGATTTGTAATTTGGTGTTTGAAGACGCGTTTTTTGCTTGTTGATCTCAACAACAATTACAATCGATTGTATCTTCGCAATTGTTACGTCTTTAAGTGCGTATGTAGATTTGTTTAAGTCGTCTTGATATGTTCTTTAACTTGCAGACTTCAAAATTTTATTATTTACCTTGAGACGAAAAGCTTAGATAATTGACTTGTTGAGAACTTTTCTATAAAGTAATCTATTTTAGAGAATATCTTGCTATAAAAACTAAATATACTAAGAAGTGTCTTAACTATATTTAAGAGATTAAAGAAATATATCTAAGCTATAAATTTATTTGCTATTAAATTATCGATTAAGAGTTTAAGAGATTCTACAAATATTTTTTTGACATTGTATTTTAATTAGAAAAACTTAAACTCAAGTATTGCGCTTTATAATAAACAATTAATTCGAAAAATTAACAATTTCTAAGATATTTTTAAGTTGTTGCAAATTTTTAGCAAAGATATTTAGTTGTTTTCGATAACATTAATTTCTATAATCTATAGATCTAATATTAATTTAAAGTTAAATATATTATATATAATTATTTTTATAATATTTTCTTTAAAATATCGAGATTAAAATAAGTAAAAAATTGTTAAGAGAATAATATTATTGTTTTAGACAAGTTAGAATGTAATATAGTAGTAGAGATAATAACTAAAAATATTAAACTAATATTGTTATTGTTGCTTTCTAGTTATTGTAGAATTTAAGTTTTCTCTATTATATTTATAAAATTAAGAATCTTAATTGTTTTGCTCTTAATAGTCAAATTAAGCTACTAAAATTATTAATTTAATATTGCAATATTTAAACAAATATTTTTAATTTGTTCTCGAAACTTTTATCGCAGTTGTCTTCAACTTATTAATTAACAATTTTAAAGATTTTTTTTGTATTCTCGAAGTTTACTTTTTCTTATTTCAAAAGAGTATCGATTAATTAATATTATTTTTAGCTATCTTCTCTTTTCCTTGTTTTTGCAATATTGTTTATTAATATAATAAAAAGAGAAAAAATCTTATATAGATAGATTGCAATAAAGTTGCTCGAATAGAGACAAATTGTTGCAAAAATATAGTAGACGCAAAACTTAATAGATATAGACAAAATCAATCAATATATTTAGTGCATAATTAGTAAAAATTATATAAAATTCGAGAAAATAATTTTAATTAGAATTTAAGATTAATCGATAGATTCGAATACAAATATAACATCAAATACAACAATCTTAAAACCATATTTACAAAAATAGATTTTAAACAACTTTTTATAGAATTCTAAATCAAATTAGCAAATAAAATACGCTATTAAGCAAAAAATAATATAAAAGCGTACAAAGTATTATATTATACAATACAAAAAGAATATAAAGCTTAATTAGATTATTTAGAAAAAAAGTAAAAAATATATAGAAAAGAAACAAACAAATATCTATAAATTCTAGATTGTCGAAATACAACTTAAATAATATTCGGAAAAAAGCAAATTGTAAGACAATCTTAAGTTGTAGATCTAATAAAAAGTTAGAAAAATTGTAGATTTAAATAAAGCTATTAAAGATATAGATTTGAAAAAAAACAAAGAAAATAATAGAAAAAGACTAAGTTAAATATAGGAAAATCGTCTACTTACTCTTCTTTTCGATAATGTTTATCCTCCTTTTCGATAATTATATTTTTCTCTAAGAAGATATCTGTTTTTTGATGTAAAACCAGGTATGTTTTAGTAGTTTCCTATATCTCTAAAATTGAGCATAATATTGTCGATTTCAATCTTCAATTTGTATTCGATATAAGATCTTATTGCATCTCTAAAACGCACGAGATATTGCTTGAGAAACAATCGTTTTTGAGTCTAAAAGCATACATTTCCCTTGATTTTCCTGTTCGATCTAAGTCTAATTAAAACGTTTGTTCAAAGATCGATCTAGATCTTCAATTCGCATTCGATAAGAGATATAATTACATCTTTAGAATACTTGAGATATTACTTAGAAAATAATTGTTTTTAGATCTAAATGCAGGCTGTTTTTTATGTCTTCCTTGTCGTCTATCTTACATTTAAATCGATATTATACTCGTTGTTACTAAAGTTCTCGTAAACACTCTTATCTTTGTCGCTACTAACAACAATAATATTCTTCTCTAAGACGATAATAATAGTCTTTATTATTGTCGTCGTCGCCTTCTAGATTGGTCGCGCTAACCCGGAAATATTACGTGCAAATATCAAGATTTGAGTTAAAAAAAATTCGAAGAATCGAATTGCTCAAAGTAGTTTAGTCGATTACTATAAGTAGTTTAGCGCAAAGCGCGCTAAACTATTTTGAGCAATTCGATTTCAAAAAATCGTTACAACTCGATCTTGACGTTGAATCGAATTAGAGAAGTAATATTATAATCTAATCTAACAACTAGTCTATTGTCTTTCTTGTTGTCGCTTGTTTGATATATCTAGTGTATATATCTCTTGTGTTATTTATCTCTTCAATTGCAATAACAAGCTTTTGTTATAAAGCTCAACTTAATATAGATGTAAACTTGTCTTAACCTTGTTTGCGACAATAACTACTATCGCGTAAGATCTTAATGCTTGCCTTAACATACTTAAAGTTAGAAGAGTTTCGCTTAATAGATTTAATCTTTGTCTTGTTCGCTCGCAATATTGTATCTTTCTTGTTCTTTGCTTTTGTAGAACAATCTTTTGTCTTAATTACGCAAAACTTATTAACGTAACGCAAAGTCTTGTTATTGTCGATTTTCTTGTATATGTTCTTCTCTAACTCGTTTGCATTAAGTAAAGATTTTAAGTTCTTATTGCTATTGACTTTGCAAAAGAGAATAATATTTAAATTAAATAGATTGCAATTATTAATGTCGCTACTTTTATTTGTAGACTTCTTCTCTAATTGCATTGTCAAAGTCTTCTTAATAGCAACAAAGTCAATCTTAAGATATATAATAAAAAAATTGTAATCTTTGTCGAAGCGTTAATAATAATAAATATCTTTAATAGATATTTGTTCTAATTTACTTTTTATTTTCTTTATTCTAGTCTTAATCTAATAAGTACAAGATAGATTTATTATTGTAATATATATATTGATGCAAACGATTAACAACTTTATCTTTGTTACTTTTCTTATTAGATTGTATTGCTTATACATTTTTCAAAAAGTATAAAATATAACTTTGTCGATTAAATTTTGTTACATTGTAAAACAAAATGTAAATAAAAAATTTCTCTTTGTATTTGCGATCTTGTTTCGATAATACTTTCGCTAATTAGTTAATATTGTTTCGATTTTGTCGACTACAATTATAAAATTAATAATTGAAAACTTTAAGATAGTTTTTAAAATATAATAAATGTCTTTAATGCGTTAAGTTGTAGTAAAATTAAAGTAAAGAATTTTGTTTATCTTTTATTTGCATAGCTTTTTCGATCAATAATTAAGTTAAGTACTATAAATATAATCTAGATTCTTCTTATTAATACAAGAATATTATATTAGTATTGTTTCTTATATTGCGTAACATTTCTTCTTTATATATACAAATAATACTTAATGCTAAACAACTTTAAAGTTTGCTTACTTTGTATTAGTTATAAAAAAGTCTTTACAATTTTTTAGAACATTCTTATTAATATACTAAATATATAGAAGAGCGTTAATAGTAAGAAAGATCTCTTTGATTGCTTGTATTAATATCAAATTGCAATTAATAATAATAATATTAGAATTTAGAAGATTTAAAGTATTGTAAATATTCTTTAGATATCTTAATACTTATATATAGTTTTTCGAACGCTTCAACTCTAGAAATGCAAAGTCTATATAAAAAGTAATATTAAATAAAATATATTCTACAATTGTAAATAGAGATATTTTATATTTGTTTATTTTGTAGATACAATTTATAATAAGTATCTCGAAATTCTTGCTTAAAATATGTTTGCTTTTTTTGTTTACAAAGAATAGTTGTCAAATCTTCTTAGTATTCTTTCTTAACTTAATTTTTGTAAATCAATTGTCTTAATTTAGATGCTTTAAAAACGCTTGCGTAAAAATATACTTGTTAAATCTTTTATTTTAAATCTTCTTTTTCGTATTGTAAATATCTTAAGAGATAAAAAAACTAAAGAAGTTGTTTAAACGTTTTGCAAATAGAAATTTGCAAGAAGCAATATTTATAATAGATTTTAATATAGATTTGTATTGGAAAGATATTTATACTAGCTTTTAATATAATATCTAAACAATTTAATAAAGTCTAATTTCTTTGCTTCTTTTGTAGCAACAAATAGATATTTGCAACAATTGCTTCGTAATTATATTTGTTATTAATAATTTCTAATATTTATATATTGTTGTTCTTTTTGCGAATAGCGTTTGCTCTAAAGAGACAATCGATCTTAATAAAGAAGATTTTTCGTTTTTGCTTTAAATTGTTGTTGCAAGATCTTAATAGTTCTTTACAATTACAAAGAAGATTAATCTTGTTATTAAAATTATCGCTTTTTTTTTTATAAATTTTGAGCATCTCTTAACGATTACGTAGTTCTCTTTCGAGATATGCGCTTAGACAACATTAACAAATTTGTTAATAATAATATAATTGTTGTTGCGAGAGATTACAAGCATTATAATAATAACAATATTCAATATAAGATTAATGTAGATAAAGAAGATAAAGAAGAAGAAAGTATTTTTAACAAACAATAAAGCGAATTAAAATTCATTCAACTAGATTTACGATAAATTCTAGACGAGAAAGTATAATTACCAAAAAAAGGAATAAATATTATCGAAAAGAAGAGTAAATAGACGATTTTTCTAAATATATTAAAAAAATAGATTCTAGCTTCGATACAACTTGTTATATTAATTAAATCTAAATCTAGTTTTGTCGAATACTATTAAATAATAACCAATAATATTCGCGTTTTAAGAGGCAAATCAAGCTAATAGAAATTAAGATATTTACAAGATTTTGTAGATCTTACAAATCTATTTATTCTACGTACTTAAATTAGTATTGTCGAGGCAAAATCTACTTAAAGAGCTTGTTTTGTTTTCTCTATATTCGACAAAGTTGCGAAATCTTTATCGAATTAGACTATGTTTTAACTAGACTAATCGTCGAATTAGGTTTCGATATCAACATTCTAGCTCGACCTAGATACTTGATACCAATCTCTTGACTCAACTCGAAATCGACTTGGGTCAACGATTTCTTAATTTGGCCCAATCGACTTGCCAAGCAATCGAAAATGACGTCAAAATACCAAGATTTTCTATTTTTAAAAAAATTCGCATTATTTGAATTACTAAAAATAGTTTAAAAATAATAACGCACAAATAACGTACAAATGCATTATCTAAATGCATTATTATATAATATTATAAACAAATTAATTAAATTAATCAATTTGATTAAGTTGATTAATGCATTTTTTTAAAAATAATCTAAATTTTTCGAGTCTTAACGAGTTGAGTCGAGTTATACGCTAAGTACTTCATATCTACCCTTTGATTCGACCCAAATACTTGGGCCAAGATTTTTGACCCAAATTGAGTCTTGGCGAGTCAAGAACTCGACTCGAACTCGATAACTTAACTCGACGCGATTAGTCTAGTTTTAACGCGTAAAATTTTAATATTCGCAATGCGCACAAACGTTTGTAGTTGCTCGCTAGTTGCATAGTTGTGTTAAATTATTACGTTTTTCGATTTAAACATTAGATTTCGTCGATTTGAGCAAACTTTACTTTTGAGACGAATCTAATAAATCAATAGAACGTGTGCGCATCTTACGCAGATAAACTATAATTATTATATAGAACGAACGCATCTACGAGCGCAATATTAAGAGATGTTAGAATTGTTTCTCGCAAAGCTTATTTAAATTTCTAGATCTTCGCAAGTAATGCAAGATTCTAATCTTGATCTCGCACGAAGCCTAGATATTAGTAACACAAAACTGCGACTTTTGTTATAGCAAATCTATATATATCTAGAACTAAAGTTAGGATTTATTAAATGCGAATAAACTCGAACAAGTTCTTGCTATAGATAGACTTACAATGAATTGCATTTTTATACAAAAAATAAAATAGAAAAATAAAATCGATTAAAGATAAATAAAAAAATTAAAGCTACAAATCTATAATTGCAATCTTGCAATTACGTGATTGAGATTTATAAATATTACTTTGTCTCTTATTTTTGCAATTTACAATCTATTCTTTATTAGATTCTAAATTATTTAGTTAAGTATTTATATTTTCTTTATTGTAGTCTTGTACAAAGATATTTTATTCTACTACTAAAAGAAGACTCGAATATCTTTATTTAAAATTATCTATCAAAAGAGATTCTAGAGTCTTTTTAGAATTACAAATCTACAAACTATAGTAATACAAAAAATTTAAACAAACAAGCAAAAAAAGAGAGAGAATAGCTAATTTCTTGTTTGCAAAAATATTACATAAATGCGTATTTTTTATCTATATTTCGATTAGCAAATGCAATAGATAGATAATAGTTATCTATCTAGTTAATCTATCTAATTAATAAAGCAATTGTAAAAAACAACAATAAAATAAGTAATATTTACAATAGAGAACTTCTACAATAAGTGCAATCTACAAATAGTACAATTGTTAAGCACAATATAAGAGACAAACGTTTAATTTGCAATAACTTTAATAATATTGCATAAAATAGAGCAATTGAAACAACTTTATTATTCTCTTAATTAAATTTCTAAACAAAACTATTTAGTAGTATATTATATATATAGATATATATGTTGTTTAAATTGCAAGTTAATACTTTCTAAATTGTTTGCAATACTTTTGATAGATATTTAAAGAACTATTATTTTTAATCTACTATAACTTTTGTTATATTGTATTAAATTTAGTTATTGTAAGCTTGTTAGAATGCACATTATAAGCTCTACAAATAGAATAACTACTAGTATATTTAAATTATAATTATATATACAAATGTAATTGTATACACAAATGCAATTGCAAGTTAAAACTTCTTATTATATATTAAAATTAATAGAGCTTATTAGCTTATCAAGATTATCTAAAAAGTAATCGAGATTCAATTAATGCGAATGTTTGTTTTGTTCAATTAAACGCGTCGGGTATATTTGATGCTACTAAGCAAATAAGATATATTCTTTTAGGAGAAGATAGTATTAAGACTTAATATTAAAAATATAGAACTCTTACTTGCAATATATACGCTTGAATATTATATTTTAGATTAGATACAATTTGTAGAGTGTAGAGTATATGATATTGAGTTATTCTATTTTAACAATTTTAGTATATTAGAATAGTTTAAGTATGTTAACGATAGATTAGCAAACTTCAAAGTAATATATTAAGTGTAATTTCGCGAATCAAACAAATGTTCACTTTCTCGATTTCGGCATAGAAACTTGCTTAGCACGATAATCGATTTCAATCAGACTGTCTTAGGTATTTCGACACAGCCGCCAAATCGAGTTGGTGGGCCTTCATTCTCTCCACCACACCATTTACCATAATACCCACTCCACTCTCTGTTCTCTTTCTTCCGCTCGTTATCGTCGGCAACAACGGCCTTCATCACGCTTTCCAATTTCGCCCTGGCCACCTTGACCTTGCCCGATCCCTCAACATCCAGCTCCTCGCCTACTTCTCCAATATCCATTGCCACCCGCTTGTCCTTGGTTACTACACATATGCCATCTCTCCAATTCTCTTGGTCAACAACAAGGAACGTCTGATCAAAGCTCTGTCTCAATTTGAACAACCCCTTCTCTCTCGGCATCCCAAAGCCATGATCATAGCGAAACTTCTCCTTCTCCAAAACCTCCGGCTGCAGCTCCTTCAGTCTCGGGCATAGCGACTCGAAGTGAAATCTCGCCAACTGCGTCAGGCCATGCTTAAGTTTTGTGGCGTTGAGAAAGCCAGCAAAGAAGCTCCCTCTGTTCAGGTCTTGCTCGCGATCACGATGTGGGAACCACTCGAAGTACATGGCATCGATCATTTGCTGGCGGTCTGACCAATCCAAGCCCACACCAAGATAAACGATGCAATCTTTGAAGTACAGGTTCCGTACATCGTCAGGAGCCAGCGCTGAAAGCGACGTTTCCTTGGTCGGGAGCTTCAAGCGGCTGGAATCCATGGTGTCGCTCCCAGACTCCGGAGGAATGACTGTTGGAGGAAGCATAATTAGGTGACGGGTGAGCTTGTGGTGCATTTCCTCTTGCCATGACCTATCTTTCCATGACATGTCCTCTTCGACCGACATTGAGACTTAGTGAATCAGTAGTGAAGTGAAGATCTCGGGACTTTTCAAAGCATTTTATGGTGTCTGGGTCGTTTCAACCATGCCTTACTCTTAGTATATAGGTAGACATCACAATGGAGCAACGTGTCGGTTTCCCAATGGAAAAGTAAGGGCATATAAGATCATCAATAGGTGGCACAACCGAATGCAGCCAAGGGCTTAAGGTACACGTAGCCGCTGAGCTATTTCTAGCGCCGGCTACAACGGGCGGCTATTCCCCCTAGAAACAAAAGGCTAAAGTAAATGTGATCCATGATACAGTTCTACATTTCTTTTAGTCTGAATCCATCCGGAAATCATGCACTTCGTGCGGTTGATGTTCGGAAAGCATCAAGACAATTCTGGCATTACTCGAATGAATAACGCTGCGGGGCTTCCAAGAGGTTACCATTTGTTGTCGCTTCATATTACGCCTTGCAACCAGAAGGATTTGTCCAGGCCGCGTTCCACATGTACAGCCCCAAGTCAGCAGTGCCGTCCAGCAACGAAAACGTTAGAACGATGACGCACAACTTATTGGAACAGCGTGCGACGTAGGCGCTTCCGATTCGCTGGCCGCAGAAGCTACTATCTATATTATTGCTTTGGTCCAGGTCATATCAGGCACCGACAAGGCGAAGGATGCTTCGAAACATGTGTGAAATTGCTGGGCTATGTATAGGAACCCTTGCAAGATCGTTCTTAGCCACCCAGATACCGGGAGCAAAGTTAAGCGCTCGGCTTCCTTACGCGTCATTTTTGCCAGGTATGCCATATTCCCCTTCTTTATTACGCTTTCACGCTTTCACGCTTTCACGCTTTCACGCTTTCACGCTTTCACGCTTTCACGCTTTCACGCTTTCACGCTTTCACGCTTTCACGCTTTCACGCTTTCACGCTTTCACGCTTTCACGCTTTCACCATCTAGCCAGATATCCACTCCAAAAAGGGGTCTTGCCCTGCGTTGAACATCCATTCTACATTATTGGGACCAATTGATGTGCGACACCAGACAAGCACAGCCTTTCAGCATCTACCTGAAACTTCTCGTCCGCTTGAAGCTCATTTCTCAGGCTCGTGAGCTATGTCAAGCGTTCGTCCCCTTTTCTACCTATGTAGCGATCTAGCAACTGTTCTTCGGCTACATCGAGTAACGACTACTAGCTTGATTTTATTATGTTGTGCGAAGATTGGCAGCTTTGCCCGCTTTTACGTCTTCTTAGCCACGTCGCGAGCGATACTATTGCACGTTTCGTTTCGGGTCATGCGGCTATGGTTGTCATTCCTTCTAACAAAGGTGCCTGATATATAGACAAGGGTTAGAGCAAGCAGAATTGAACGAATGATTGCAGGTTACTGGCGAAGCAAGCAGTAAAACCACTCGTGCTCTTGTATGAGAGGTACCACGTCCCAACTCAGCTTCCTCTTCCAACTTCGACTGTGCCCCATATTTCAACCGGGTACTGCTGCGTCTCCAACATCCGCTAGCCGACGTCTGAGGCATACGAATCCAGTGTTATGACGGACATCCTCGGGCGGCTTCCACTTCCCGAGTCACAATGATGGCAGAGCCACATCCTTCCAATATGTCAGGCAACCTATGTTTTATGTGGGAATGGCGGAGGATCATAGCCAGCTATGATCGATTGAATTCTCTGTAGAGGCCCAAGGTATATAAGGGCGTATGAGCAACTCTTTGAATTACTATAGGACTCAGGGACCTGTTTGTGTTCTCTTTATGACTTATTTCGACGTCTACAGATCCATGCCGTATATTTACAACATGAAGCATATTTTGTCCGTCGTCGTCGCAGCTGTTTCTATATTTCATTGCGTTTCCTCTCAGAACAGCTCACCGTTACCGTCCTCCTCCACAGCACAGGCAGGCGCTCTGGGTCCGACTTGCCTTCAACTTCGTGACTCTTCTGATCCTACCGGTACGACTATTGTCGCAGCGCTTGGCCGCAAAGCCACCGTTAACAGCGCTTGCACCCTTCCTTCGGCGCACATCGACACTGCGACATCCACATCTTACTATATACTCAATGGAGATTATACCTTTAACAGCTCTTTCCAGGCTGGTCCTTCCGGGCTACCCAGCACTACTTGCGAAATCAATTTCAACACAATTCTGGCCGATTGCGTTGAGAGCGGCAACTTCTGGGGAGGATGGGTAGCCAACGATGCATCGAACTTTTCGAGTAGGAATTACTGCTAGTCTCAATCCTTGTCGCTAACAATCTTTTCAGTTGTCAATCGAAATTATCCATTCAATCCACTATCTGCTGAGGCTTATTCTTCACAATTGGCCACAGGACTGGCAAGCCTTACAGATCTGATTCCCAAACCGAGTACATCGTCTTTCCAGACATCCAACGATGGCTCAAGGACAGTACCGGCTCCGGCTGGAGTGACATCGACCCCTAACGTTGATACATCGCACTCGTCCGATCTGACATTAGCAGGTAGCACGAGTTCCACACAGTCTTCTGGTGCTCCTTTGGTGGTCATAACATCATTCCAACCTGAAGCTCTAACCTTAACGTCTATCGATCCAAGCATAACCGCAGACACTGCAATTCAAACATGGGATGCAATGCACCCAACAGGTTTGTATCCATTGGTCAAGGGCGGACCTCATTGCTTCTTCTGCCCTCCAGGTATCGATAGCGGTGGTTTAGTGCTGTTTGGTATGGGGAAACCTGGAGTAAGTAGCAAAAGATGCGCCAGGGATCGTGTATGTGCTGACCGCTTGTAGATATACCCTCCCCCAATGCCTCCCCCATTTCCTGCTGTTAAAGATTTTCCAACGATCTCCATCGGCAATGATCTCGTACCCACTCCCGCTCAAGAGGAGCCTACGTCCAATACAGTATCATCCGTCACTTCTACCGCGCCCTCTTCAATTGAGCCTACGACGGAGTCTGTTAGCACGACCGCTTCGCTTTCTTCATTCTCGTCCTGTGGTATAACGGCAATTGCAAGCGACTGCAGCCTCATCTGCTCATCTACGAGCTCCACAAGCTCGTGCAGTAAGACTTGCTATTCGACTATTACGGGGTGTAGTGCCGTCGGAACGATAATCACATCTTCCGCAGCTGGGTCAACCGGAGCTTGCGGTCTGGTACTCCCTTGTAGTAACTACGTCACAGGCGGAACGGCCGCAACCTTCTCTTGGGACACTGGAGGCTCGACTCCTCTCACTGGATTCTCGACCGTATCACCAGATGTAACTTCCAGCTCGCTAGACGGAACCGGCTCTTTCGGTCTCACCGGACTATCAGGTACGGAAATCACGACCATTACTCGAAATGCACTGCTGACGGGGAATTGATCAAGGCACGGGTCCTGGGCCTTCGGGCTCCATCTCATCCACTCTGGTCTCTCCTTCTTTAACTCCTCCCTCGTCAATAACGTCGCCTCCGTCATCGGCTCCACCAGCTATGACTAGCGCTTTAGCCGCCTCCTGGGACCCTACCAATTGCATGCCAGTGTAAGTCCTCCACTTCTTGGAAGTCGATGACGTGGCTAATACTTCGCAGCGAGAACCCCCGCTATTATCTCTCTGCGATGGTCTGCTCCTGCAACGATGGGCATACTTATTCAACCATGACTACAGGTGACACTTCCGCCCCATGCGGCTTCACGATATCGCCTGGACCTCCCCTTATTACGATGCCTGTCGTAACCCCATCACCAACACCAGAGAATCCACCTGCACTTCCACAGCTTACCGTTTCTGGCCTTCCAACAACGACTGCTTCGAAATGGCCTGTGCCAAGTGATGACAGCATGGAAGTCTGTGCAGGCACCAACCAAAATGGGGCCTCCGATATCTTTACGTGTAATGGTAATGCCACCTTATTCCAAATCTTCGCTCCAGCGGGTACGCCACACTCGAACGGCTTAGCCGATAATGATCAGCAAGGTTTGGTACATGGGAAGGTGGTGGTTGCGTTTGCCAAGGCGGAGATTTCTGCTGCATCGAGGGTGCGAGAGTCCCCGTAAGCTTCGACAGCGGCAAGTTCGATGGGATCACTACCGATGGTTCTGATCCAGCTAACGTTGCGCTCGCACTTAATTATTTTACGTGGCTAAAAGGAGCCTGCGGCTGCAACGGAGACATAAGGGCCGTGAACAAGAGATACCTAGAAGAAATTCCATCGGATCCACATATACAGAACCCAGAAGCGAAACGGCCGAGATTGGAATACCCTGGACGGCGGCGCCTCCAGACCGTGGCTGGAAAAAGCTATAGACGGAGCGTTGTCGCCCAAGAGCTAACTGACTATGGCGACGAGCCAGCCCTTGTTCGCAAGGCCATACACGATAAAGTCTGGAACATGTATCGCGATAAAGGCCAGATTTACTGGGGTCGATTCAATCGTAGGGACATCAACCAGCCAGACTACGATCCGTGCGATTTGGACGGCTTGTATACCACGCCAGATGATCAGGTGAAAGTGAAGACCACGCTATCAGGGAAGCTCAATGACTTTATGAATACTTTGGGAGTTTCTACCGGCCCTGATTACTTCCAGGTAATCTCCTACTATCCGAAAGATAACTTGGTTGATTTTATTGGGGAGTTTTCGAATACCTACAGCCCAAAAGAGGGTGTTTTCATTGCGTCGGTCAATGCGCGACACCAGAAAGGGGGGACACAGTTCCTTCGAATGAGGTCCCGGACGAAGAGAAGGCACCAGATAACTGGTCCTCGGTGGCATGGGCTCAATGGAAACGAGGATGCGTTACGATGACTCCTGGCACATCAGACTTCTCGAATATCAAGATAATCATGCGAAGAAACGTCGACAACGGCATAACTAGCAGCTTCATGGTGGAGGCCCTGGAATCAGTTGGAAAGTCGGACGGGCAGATCGCCTACTTCTATCCAACCGATCCAGACAATAAAGATTCGGATAATCCTTTCTGGCCACTGCTTGGTTCTCCAAATGGCAACGGCATGATACATCTGCTTAAAGACCACAAGAGAGTCCTGGGCAGCAGAAGTATCACGAGGATCGGTGTATATTTCCATGAGAACAGCGGACGTTTGTACAACTACCTCTGGGCCGAGCTCACGGGTGCGAACATCAACCAAGAGAATTATCCATTGCCTCCGTGAGGGAAGGCATCACTGGGAAACATCATTAGTCACCGCTGTATAATCTGTCAACACATATTCCCGCCGTTTGTAATTGCGAGTCTCGGAGAAAATCTAATGCATTGCACATTGGCGAGTCTCTCGAAATGCTGGCAATAAACTCCTGAGTCGAGACTCATAAACGAAAGATCTGGCTCTCGAGCTCTATACTCTTATATATGAATACAAAAGTATTACTTTTCTACTGGGTGGCCAGCTTGCGTGGAGCCAGTCAATTCTTCCTTTAACTTTTGGGACGGTGCCTGTATCTAATCGAATTGAAGTGGAATGACACTCCTGATAGATCGTCGCTCTATACGATGCCTCAGGAAGAGACGAAGCGTGAATCAAGGTTCGAACCATAGGTATGTACCAGGAAGGAGAGTCTCTGTAACTGGTACGGTGGGTATCTATATTTCCTGAACATAGAAGGGAAAGCGAGCCGACACAGCCTGGCGCAAGTCGCATAAGAATATTTTGTGGAACTGTGCACAGACGTTCAGCAGCGGCAGAAGCTCGGTGGAAGATATTCCTTTGCATGTGGTACGTTCAAGGTGATTCGCTTGCGGATACCGCCTGAGAAGCCTGACAGTATGGCACCATTGTTATACTCCTGAGGTTATCGATGGCAGGATCCACATTCAAGTTTGGAGGCAATCATCAAGGATGTACTCACCGTCCCGCTGGGCAAGGGGTTGTTGGCCTCAAAGTGAAGAGCATCAGGGCTTCATGGTCCAGCATACAAATACAAGATTCTCATCTCCATTAATTGCAGCACATCGCTCTCAGGGAAAATGACTTCGCTTCAAAACAGTGGACACCGCGATGATAGCCCAAAACCAACAACGGCTATACGAACTGCAAGTCTTATTCTTCCTCCTTCTTTCTCCACCAAGACTCGAGTCAAGGGCATCGAAGTCTTTGTATCAGGCCAACAGCCAACCACAGCGTCAACCGAAGATTACCTGACAGGTATCCAAAGATTATGGACAATGTCAGCCAGCGGTCCACTCCCTTCGCTCTTCTATCCGGGCATACCACGACCAACAATGCCAGCCGTCGCACGCGCCTCACCACGCCTTTTCTCCAACCCCCTCTCGGACTCCCACTCCAGAACCTCCACCGTTTCCGTCTGGACCTTGGCATTGGGCAAAGGGCCTTTACTATCACCCTTGTAGCTTTTTTAAAACCCCCTGTTTAGATGTTGGTGGCCCTATGCGCCGCGGTACATAGAAGGTTTCCAGACCTTTAAATGTAGGAATCTCATGATTCAGAACAACCGCTTTGAATCCTTCGCTATCAGCTACACTGCTTCCCATGAGGGAGCCAGCACACTGGCAAAGCCACTGGTCATCTCATCTCTCTCTTTTCAAATATCATGCCTAGAGTGCCGTGATGGGTTCTGTCAATATTAAGCTCTGAGCGCTTCATTTAGTGTATGAGACCGCAGGGCCTTCTGCGGGCTCTCCAGCTCGGCCGCACTCGGAGAGCCGAGCAACTCTTGCGGCCTCAATTGACTTTGAGCGGGGTGATACTCTCGGTCTCGATTGTATGCCGGGAGTTCTGTGAAGACTGTGCTAGCCGTGCTCAGATCGCGCTTATAGATGTCGCCTTCAGGCACAGACGTAGGTGCAGGGAGCGGTGTCCTATTATCAGAACGTTCCGCGGGCGAACCTGTGCCACCTTTCTCAAGACGTTTCCTGCGTTTACGGCGGAACAAGAGCAGCGCAATGGCGGCCATAAGGATGGAAAAGACCAGCACCAAACTGATGATGATAGCAAGCTGGGTAGCATTCCCTCCAGAGGTTTGAGCCTTGCTAGGTGCATTGACTTCAGTAGTCCCGTTTCCTGCAGAAGCAATCGAGACAATGTGGGACCTATTGTCGCTACTAAAGACGGCCTGGGATACCGAAAAGTTCATTCGCTCATAATCTGCGATGACATACGCTTCTTGTAAAAATGTCCGACCAAGAGTATACTGGCTCTCATTGCTCGCTCGCCGGAGAGGAAAATAGTTGGTTGTATTGGGGTATATGGGATACGAAGCTTGCAGGTCGAATGCCCCATAAGGTAGATCGATGCTCACGGTCTCGCTACTGAACAACGAATTACCTAGCTTCAGAGTTACCGTTGGGTTCAGTTGCTGCAAGCGCGCGTGTATGGTATCATTGATGACATAAAGATCGGTCGCATTATCATAGACTAGTCCGAAAGCTTTCTCGAATGCATGGCAAGCTGGCACTGGCAGCCAAATGTGGGGCACAGTCGAATCTACCAAGGAGAGAATGCCAACAGCTGCAAGCGGCGCTGTATCACCGTGCAGAGTGTTAGTTGCTGTAATTTCTTGGATCGCCAGCGTCAGACGTCTTGAGTCATCGCTATCGAAGCTAAACGAGACGTCGTTGGGATTGAATCGCGATTGATCATAGCCACCCAACGTCAAGCTGCCGGGGATCCCATCAAAACCTAATAGATTACTGGTCAGCCTCGATCGATTGAAGTGACTGTGATTGACCTACGATATTTTGCACCAGCAGTATAACCGAACGACAAGCTCGGAATCATGTTTGTGTTCGCCAGCGTCTTCATGTAGCTTGGGATGGGATCGTTGAAGTCCGAGAAGTTGGCGGGCTTTGGCCCAAGGCCAAATTGTCCCAAGTAAAAGTCATTCGTGACAATACCCGCGACGACCTGATGGCTCAGGCTCGGCCCACCCAAGGAGGGTGGTCCCAGCGAAACAGTATCAAAGCCGTACTCGCCATTGCCGGTGTAGTTGAGATTGTCTTCGCTGAGCAGGTTGTAGATGCCTTCCTTCACCCACGACGAAGACTGGTTGAGCTGGAAAGCCTGGTGCGCGGCGGTCACGTTGGCCGCAACGCCACGGTTATGGAGGCAGCTGTCGAAATGGTCTAAGGCGCATGCTTGGGGAAGGGGCACCCATATTTCTTGAATGTTCGTGGCTGGCAGCACCCTCCATTGCACCGGTGGATCCCCAACCCTTAACGTGAACGTAGACCATGATCCATCATTTCCCAGCCAATCCTGGCTTGGGGTGAATACGTAAGGTAAAGAGTAAGTAGTAGATGGGACTCGCCGTTGTAGGTCGGCGACATCTGTCATCTTTCGCCGTCCTCTGCCGCGAGGGTTGCATCACTTCATGAATAGTGCCACTGTCGTTGTGATTCCCTCCCTCGAGGAGCATCTTGTACGGACATGGAAAAAGAAATAGTTGGAAAGAAGCGACGTCTTGAGTGAAACATGCACAAGACATCATCGACGTCTATTCATACCTCGACCATGATCTCTCCACTCTCCACTCTGCACGAGCCCGAGTCGCAGGCAGGAACGACAGGCGCGGATATTGCGCATAATCGACGACTTGAATGAGAGGGCAGGATGTTTCAGGCCAAGGCCCGGCAAGAAGTCCGCTCCCGTCGTCCCTCACAATTCTCTTCTTCTCCTTCGATCCACATCTTCTTTCAAGCTATACTTCACGTATTCGGTTATTGCCCTCGGATGCGCAAAGACAATCTGGACGCTGGAGCCTTGCGGGGCACGCAGCAGGACACTTGGCTCAAGAGCTCGAGATCAAATGGATGAACGTCTTCTTCTGTCTCCAAGGCCATCCTGCACCGTTACTTTTCTCATTCTTCAGTCCTTGTCCGTCTTCTCGCGCTTTCTTCCCGTCGGGTACTGACTACCGAGATCTATTCGACTAACAATGTTTCGTGTGCTAAGATGTCTGCCGCTCCAGTCATCCGTTACTATGACTTTCTCAAACACGCCACAAGCGCATTAGGTACATCAAGGGTATATTTCCTGTCCATTGTCGTTTCGTTGGCGTGCTCGACACCTGCCCTATGTATGTCAAATAGCTGCGACGTACACTTCATTCAATCTTTTCGCTTCCGGAGGCTGCGCTTCCTCAATTTTCACAAAGCTTGCTATCGACATCGCGAGCACTAACATCCGGAGGGATGGCAAGTGCACACTTCGCAAAACGTGCGACGGCGTTGCTCCTGCTGCCCTTGATAGTTCTAGCTTCGTTAGCGGTATGGGCTTCTGGCGATAAAGAGGACGCGAACCCGGCGCTGGAACGACGACGGATTCTTCCTTTGGCATCGATGGCTGCCGGCAACCAATCTTTGACAGGATTGATGGGCACCGCTTTCCCCGCGCCAGAGCCGTCCCCGGCATCACACGTATCGCAGAGTGATCTACAAGCCATCACTACACTAGAGTCGGCAGAATCACACTCTACGGAGACAGCACTGGTAGTAGCTGGTGGTTCCGGTGCAGTGACAACGACCACTAGCCTGCCGGCGGCGTTGGCAGGCATGCAAAGTCAGCCAAGCGCAACGCGGTCCTCAATGTCAATTCCGCGGACGTCGCAGTCAACGGCGGATGGAATACCTGCGGCAGCCTGGTGGCATCCCTCGGTTGCAGCCCTTTCATCTCAGCCTATCATCACGAATCCCAGTCTTCGCGCAGGCGGCCCCGGCATCCTTATATCAGGGACATCTATTTCCACGTTGGTAGCTGCTCTCCCAGTGACGCTGTCCGTGACCAGCACTCCGATCCCGACAACATCCGAATCTTCGTCGCAAACCAACGCCCAAAGCGATCAAGGACCACTTCCCCAGACAGCGCAGTCCGTGAGCAGCACTTCGAACCCGAAAACATCTGGATCGCAATCGCAAAGCCCCACTCAAATCTCAGGGAACCAGACACCTGCTGTCACAGGGGATTATGCCCTCACTGTTGGATCAAGCGGAGAAGTCGGATTGCAAAGCGTGCCGACGGGATCGGCTCAAACTTCGGCAGGAACCGCAGAGAATCACACAACTGCCGCAGGGCTGACAACTACTCAGAGTGGCCTGACAACCCTGGGACCCATTGTTACACCTGTAGGGAATTATGGTGATGGAGGCTTGAGGCCTTGGATCACAAGCTCGAGCAACGGCACCCTAGGTGGTAATGGCACCACGTGGAATTCTTCTAGCGTGCAGCCATATCTAGGGGGAGCGAATCGACGAATGAGTGAAGCGACGGGCTGGTGGTTCTGGTCATCCACTGCGATCCTCGCCGTGGCATGGTTGTAGTCACTTTTCATTCCATAAGACCTACCCAGAGTAATACGAGACGCACCTACCTCTCTATTCCGATTGCACTCCGTGTGTCGAGACTGTTGCTTGATTTGGCCTATACATGGAACTGTTTGTAACGCAGAACATGCCGACAAACATTGATGAGAAAGGAGTACCTTAACGCAAATTGCTTCTCCCTTCTTAGATTAGCGTCGCTAAGTAAGCTTGATCGTATGACGTAAATATCAGTTTTGCCCTGCCACAAGTTCCCCTTAAAGTAGTTGAATAAAGTACAAGCTTGATCACCAGCTCAAAGTACTAATCACCTCAACCAACCGCCAAGACAGAGGACCGTAGAATGCTACGTTCCTGCATATCATCTTTCCGCTTGTCAGCTCTCATCGTTGCCGCATTCGGAGATATCTAGCGAAGAAATTGGCTAAGAGTACCATCCGAGGCTCACCAGCTGCTTTGCCAAGTGAAACACAGCGTCATGTCAGGAACCACGCCATCCTCCTTCTCTTGCTACAGCTACTTTATCATACTGCTGGTTCTAAAAGAGATTGTACGAGACGTGGCGTGACCTGGGAAATGACCTGATGGCCCCCAGAGGCCCCCAAAGGCCCCCAAAGGCGTGACAACGTCAATTGTCTTTCTAGCTCTGGGTGATGTAGATCCAAGCGATGGCTACATATATATACTGGTTTGCAGCACTCTGTTTGTTCCTCAAAAGTGTCTTTCCTTTAAAATAGCAACTGCTCAAGACCTGCTTCAAATTACAAAGACTTTCTCGAAATCATTCCAAGTTCCCCCTTTTCAAGATCATCATAGCTATGCATCTCCTCTCTTCTCTCTTGTACCTCTCGGCAGCAAGCACAAGCTTCGCTCTTGTCTCCGCTCCTCTCAGTGAGCGCGCAATCGGCGACTCATGTAGCGCAGCCGAGGGGTCCGGCACTTGTCAGAAGACCTCCGCCTGCACCTCCCAGGGCTTCAATATCGCCGGCCACTGTCCCGGCGCCAGCGACATCCAGTGCTGCATCAAGAAGACCTGCGCCACCCCCTCAGGATCCGGCCTATGCCTGAACAAAGGCGATAATGCCTGCAGTGGAAGCTATGTACCAGGGTACTGTCCAGGAGCTAGCAGTATAGAGGTACATCCGGCCTGGCTCATAGGCGTCTTGGAAGTGGTGCTGATAGGTATCCAGTGCTGTGCCAGTGGTGGAGGTGGCAGTCCTAGCCCGCCGTCGGGTGGCTCTGGCTCTGGCATTGTCTCTGCCGCCGTCAAAGAAGAAGGGCTTCCGTACGTATGGGGCGGAGGCGGCTGTGATGGACCATCAAGTGGGGGGTTTGACTGCTCTGGTACGCTTCTTCTCCCCTGCTGCTTAACCATGAGGCGACTAATCGCTTGTGACTCTTAGGCCTCACTCAATACTCCATGTGTCATGCCCTGAACAAGAAGATACCCCGTACGGCAGACACGCAATACCATTCGAGTATGGGCAAGCACATCCCTCGCTCCGAAGCTCAAGCGGGGGACTTGATCTTCTGGGGTACGAACGGAGATTGCAAAACTGCCGGTTCGGTGGGGCATGTAGGTATCTTCATGAAGGATGGATGGATGGTCAATGCGGCCCATACAGGAACGCCGGTCAGGGAGCAGAGTATCTGGACCAGCAGTGGTGGCGAGGCGATCTGCCCAGATGCTGTGAGGTATGTTGTGGTCCCCTACTGTCAGGCTCGGATGAAAAGCAAGTGGCTAATCGGATGTAGGTTTTGGTAAGGGGGCAAAGCCACTTGACTTTAATAGAACGTGATGGTTTGCCGTTAATTGTACAATATATAGCATCCAATGCATCATCGCGATCAGCATCCATGCTTCCAATTACCATGAAAAGACTAGCTACCATTGTAGTCGTTATCACGACTTTCGTAAGTGAGCTGGCTTCTCGTATATCATTGAGCAGGAGGTCGTCAGGTCAAGTTGCGTCTAGTGCGCAAACAACTCGGATTCTAGAAGCGCCACCGCTCGGATAGATCATCCCACGGCGGCTTGTCCATCGTCTTTTGAGCAGAACTATACTCATCGTATCTTAATCGCCTCGATCCTCGGCCAAACGATTATCATGATCGGGAATGGGGATACGTGAGGTGTCGTCCCAAACTCTCAAAGCTGGAGCACAAGCTACGGCACCTGGTGGTCGATCTCAAGGCGACTCGCGAGCCTTTTTGGCAGGAAGAGAGATACCAATGACGTGGGGATCATAGAGTCAACAGGTATAACCCACCCCCATTAGTTCATCATTAACTGGGGCGGTAGATCATGATACATCTGATAATCAAACTCAACGCTCCACTCGAGAATGAAGAACTTAGCCAGCGCAATGATCGCGTCTGTCGACAGTGCAGATCCATCACCTGTACGGGACTGCTCATGCCTCCAAAACGTCGTTTCATCCAGGTCTAGCATGCTTGACGATGGACAAAGAAGAAGTGCAATATCTGTGACAACTCGAACCATATCCGAGGAATTTCCCTCCCCGGCCATAATGGCATTGAAAGCGATATCGGCCATGCTTTCATCCACAAACTCAGCAGACCACCCAAGCGTTTGCAGGCGATGCTTGTTTGCGCCAACTGCAGCATGTAGCCTCGACGCCAAATCGTTCCGGTATTCATTCATCGTCGGTTGTGCGAACCCAATTAAGATGTCGCGAAGCCCCCTATGAACGGACCAGGAAAGGGACGACCAGGGCAAGCAATCGAGGGCATGATCCAGGATTCGCCGTTCGTTCTCTGGCACAACAATGTAGCCTGCAAGTTTTTTTCCAAACTCGGAAGAGACAATCGTAAGCCGTTGGTTGGGAGATCCTCTTCGAGTTTCCTAGCAAAGAGAAAGTCGACCTCGGAAACCTTTCCCCCAACCAGATAGTACAGATGCCGACTTCCATGCGCCCCAGAGAAACCTTTCCGCCGGTACTGTAAGATTCACGCTCCAGGAGGTTTTCGAACGGAGAATCCACTTTGGAATGACTTGCCATCTCGCGATGTTATGATACCTGCCGTCTTACGGATACACCTATCGACCCTTCTGACGAACTTACGTGGGTACACATCCGTGGATAAGGAGTGGGACACATGAGGTGCGAGCGACACTGTAACAGCTTGACCGAGAGGCCAGTTGATGTACCAAAAACCAAAGTACGAGCCATAGGCTGCTCGATGGCCACTGGCATCGTATAACGATATATCTCGCCGCTACCACTCACGGAGAGTATCGTGATCAGGGTTACGCACGAGATGGCGATGCAGCTAGAAGATCCTTCGCGCGAAAGCTGTTGTAGTGGCAGGCATGTCCAAGATGGCAGGGTTCTGAGCTGACCCCTTTCCACGTCAATATTTTTAAGATGGCTGGTCTCAACCGTGTCCCCGGTTTTTGTTCTCCTACTGCGCGATCTAATGGAGTTTGAGCGAGGATGTGGCGATTGTGGAAGCATGGGCGGTGGCGGTTCGTGGATCATAGCGAGAAGTGCAGTCCAGCTAGCCGTTCCTACTCTCACCAATGGTAGCCTACTGACATCGATAAGATCTGGGCCGCAAAAACCGTTGACGAGGTTAGCGGATATGACAGGTCCAACTGGCGAGGGTCTTCCGAGCTTGAAGCGTGATCTCGACGGCTGGCGTGATATCCAGGTCCCAAGATATCCGACGCTGCGAGAATTGCGAAAAGGGTCGAGCCGCTCCTGAATCGTATCGGTTTGCGTAATCAGAGATCCAAGACCAGCTGCAGTCACAAAGAACGAGAGCCAACCAGCGACAATGCCGGCAGTATCCATTGACCTCAGCCTATACTTGTATCAGGGGACTCAGTCTCAGACCAGCCTCTACAATATTCGGTGTTCCAGAGTCCAAGGAAACAAGGAGGGAGCGTCTTACATCTCAATTACATATAACTGCTCCGATTAGGCTCTCAGCCTCATTGCGTAGCCGAAGTTGCTTGCCGCTGTCGCCCCAAACGGGTTATCTGCCTACACCACAATATGAGAAGGCAGCCAGTCAGCTCTTGATGACCCACATCCTTCGACTCTACCAATGAACCTCCAATTACCGTCATGTGACCTGCTGTCGGGCGCCAGTCGTGTGATCTTGCCGTTTCAGACTTCAGAGCCCCTCTGCATGCCAATTTTACAGCACATCTTCGATAGGTAGCTTGAGCGCCACTATCGTACCACGCCACTTGGCGGCCAGTCGGAGACTGATCCCAATTTTGGACCCAGAGCAAGTATGAAGGTACTGCGTTACCATCCCACAAGCCTCCATCTGTCATACTTTATGCAATGCAACGGGGCTTGGTTGCCCCCTTTTCTCCATCAGCCGAGGCTCAGACGCTAGTCTGGCGTAGCCCTAATCTTATCGGAAGGCAAGAGCTTGGAATTGAAGTCCGGTTCCCCTCTAAATCAAAGTGAAGCTCTGACAACAGCGTGGTCTACCGAGTGTACGCCATGTCTATCAGTATCGCACCCCCCTTCCCTGCTTCCACGCCATCCACATCAGCATTACGTGCTCCCAATATCCGCAAGAATGGTAGGATTCCTCCCAACGCACAAGATCTATCTTCACCCTTCTCACAGCAGGCGAACAGGCAAACAATGGCATGTCCAAAAGTCTGCCTTCCGCCCTACCGCCGGCCAAACGTCATACGCCAAACGCGCTGAAGCTCAGAAAGCGCAAACGGTGGTCAAAGCTAAGGAAAGAGAGATGAAGGAAGAGAAGGAAGCCGAGCGACAGGTATGCGAGCAGATGCCAGGGGCGTGGGAATGATAAGAAGGGTCTAAAGGGGTCGACTAACGGTGCTTCAGAGGAGAATACAGGCTATAAAGGATAGGAGAGCGGCGAAGGAGGAGAAGGAGCGATATGAGAAGATGGCGGAGAAGATGCACAGGAAGAGGGTCGAGAGGTTAAAGAGGAGGGAGAAGCGGAATAAGCTGTTAAAGTCGTGAAGTGGTTGGTGTTGTACTTGGTTTTGACCGTCGATGTTCGAGCGAGGAGTACGGCGTTTACAACGTGGGAGTGCGTACGGCATAAGCACTCAAATCACTGTAGCCAGCAGCACGCGGCATAATAGAACCCTGGAAGCAGTTGCTAAGTGCTTGTTATGGTCGGGATGCAACTGGGTCGTGCAATAAGGCAATGAGGTCAATCTTGAACCTCGGCCGAACTCGTAAATCTAACCCTTTTTCCATGCTTAACCATAAGTTAAATCGTAGCAACAGCGGCGCATTACTCCTGACCGAGCGCTTCACCGACAATCTCTATCTGTCCACCCCATCAACAATGTCCCGCCCCACGACCCCTCTCACCACCACCTCTCCGCAACCCTCTCCGCTCCGTTCCTCGACCGCCCCCATCAAAAAGCACCATCACCACCACCACATCCCACACCACCCCCACCGACATCACCACCGCGACAAGTCCATCCCTCAATCTGCCATCCTCCCCTCCTCGACGTCCAGCGCCTTCGACAGCCTCCTGAGTCCCCTCACAAAAGCTACCAGCCGCACAGAAGGCGCGCCGGATCTTTCCACTTTACTGAGAGAGGAACGAGAGGCTAGGGCGCGAGAGAGGGCGGAAGTAAAGGCGCAGGAGGATGCGAGGAAGAGAGGATGGGAGGAAGTCAGGAGGGGAAGGGAGAGGAGGAGGGTTGGTGAGGAGTTAGTCTGCCTTCCTCAGATCACACATTTCCTAAGGCCGGCGCGTGACCGCGATCTCGTGCGGTGGATATCAAGCTTGCTATTGAACACTATTGTTGACTACGAATTGCAAATAGGCATCTACGAACGACACTCCACTCCCTGTCCAACCTTGCTACTACAACCACCCGCCGTCTTGACTACACCTACTACAGCCTCCTCTCCTCCCTGTCCATCCTCTCCTCAACCCTTGCCTCCCTCTCTTCCCTCTCTACAACTACGAACTCGCTCTTGCACTCCTTCCGCTCTCAATCCACAGATCTCGACCGCGATCTGACCTTCCAAATCAGTATCCATGCACACAATACCAGCACGCAAGCCTCACGCATTGCATCTCTAGAGACTCGCATGCGAGACGGTGTGACGAAGGTCGAGATGCTGGGGCAGAGGATGGAGGCAGTCAGAGAGCGGGTCAAGGAGCAGGAACGGAAAGAAGGGGAGTGGGTTGAGCGGGTGAGGCGGAGAGTCAGATGGTGTTGGGGGGTTGCGAGCGGGTTGTTGCTGTTTTGTGTGGTTGTGGGAGTTGTGAGGCATTGGCCGAGGGTGGAGAGAGAAATGGAAAAGGGAGAGCAGGTCATGAGAAGATTGGCGCACAGAACAATTGAGGGGTTGGAGGGGGATGCGGTAAGGGATGCGATTAAAACGCCGGCGATGAGGGAAAGGAACGGCGTTGGAGGAAGCAGTAAGGTTGAGCCAGGTGGGACGAGGAAAGGAATAGAGACGGATCATCCGGTGCTGAGGATGCTGGATGAGCTGTAAGTCGGCGTTGACGGTGGGACCAGGCAAAGCTATAAAAGTCGAGAAAGGCAGAAGCAAAGAAGATGGATAACGGGAGTTGACCATCTACGAATTGGTGGCGTCTCAACAGGATTTCCACTCTGCATGCATTCCATGGATATTCCCACATGATTTGTTATGGCACGAACGACTGTATGAACTGTGGTCGTCCTGATCCAAAACTATTCACAAGTTTCGTTTCCTCTCCAAATGATGGCATCGCACAGCCTCGGACAGCTTCTGCGCCTGTCCAAGATATCGTCGACGCTTCGAAGGTCTGGAGAAGCTCACGTTTGCGGAGCACAAGACTGCACTGCGCTCTCCTACCGCATCACTCATGTATCACATACCGCGCCCGCTGCACTCACCTCACCCTCCCTTCTTCTTCTTATCCTCTACCACCTCAACATTATCCTCGGGCACCTTCCCAACATCGATACACCACTCCTCGATCTCATCCGCACAATCGCCCTGTACCGTAACCTCCTCCCCACCGCTCGGCGTCTTCGTCACACTACTCCCCGTCGCAAACTTCTTTCCCCACTCCTTCGCCACCTTCTTCAAGTCTAACCCATGCGCCTCCAGCCCGGCCACGCACGTCACGTATTTTCGCTTGTTGCGCTCCACCCGCTTAATCTGCACTATGGCCTCTGCTTTCGCAGCGCTGGCTCTTGCTTCTTGGGCGGCGGCTTTAGCTTCTTTCTTTGCGCTGTCTTTGGCGGCGCGTTTTTGGGCGTCGACGGAGAGGGTGGAGAGTTGGCTCGCTATGGCTTCTGTGGCGCGTCAGCATAGTGCTCTTATCAGGAGACCTTACACATTGTGTAACGCTGCGCGAAATCGTTCGCAGTGTGCGGACTGCGATGTAGAGTAATCAAGTATGTGAAATTGATAGGGCGTGCAGACCTTCGCTATACAGCCGCTCGTGCAAATCGGGATGAGTCTTCTTCAGCCATTCCTCGCATTTCTTGGCCGTGCCCCCATATTCGCAATACTAAGGCCATCAGCCTGGGGCGTTCTTAGCGACAGCATTCTCGAGCAAGAGAGAGCTCTTGCGGTTGGGAATTTGAAGATTGGGAGCGTACCTCGTATGGTAGGGTACAGACTGAAGGACGCATTAGTAGGGAAAGACTGGAGGAACAAGGCGACGTACTCCCGCAGTATATGACATGACGAGCTTGTGGCTCTGAGGACGTGGGCTCGGTGGATGCTGCGTCTGCCATTTCGGCCGAAGGATGTGGTAGAGCTACGATTGTTGGTTGAGACGGAGAGTTAGGGTGGTATGTCCTCCTACTTTATTCAAATACCTATCAGAGAAGTTAGGAATTGACACAGCGTCTTGAACCAGGTAAAGTTTGGAAACGCAGCCCACTTCTGAAGTGGGGTCCTCTAAGCCTTGATTCAACCCTAAATTGCGAGGGTCCTCAGGAGGTGTGTCCACAGCCATCATCAATCATATCAACCCTTTTGGCTCGAAATAGTCCTAAGATGATGGTCTCCGGAACTCAAAGCCATCAAATGAGTCTCCGCGTCTCACTGAAGCACGCTAGTAGGTGAAATGCTCAGAAATCCGTGTATGCAAGCATCTTTGCCCATTGGTCGTGCACATTTGGAATTGATTTTCTTGTCTCGTCAACAACATGAGGATCCTCCTCCTGTACTATTCCTACCGTTCTCCAAGCTTTTGTATTTCAAAAGCCCCAAGCACTCTTTACAGGATAGCGCTAGCACTCAACAGGTCAGGCTGAGCTAGCACTGCTTTTCCGGGCTTGTCCCAGGCCTAGAATTCAAGGAGTTTACACGCTGACTCGTGCATCGCTTGTCGAGTCTGTAGTCAAGCGTGATGCTGTGATAGCCTGAGGAAGAGGGGAGACGTGTCGGGGTTCTCGTCACATCTCTCATCCAGAAACTGACACAGGATCAAGAAGCGACCACACCCGCACTGTCTGCCCAGCAATCACCACGTATCCTTTCGTACGGAACTCTTGTCAGCTCTGTTGCAGGGGATGTTGTCAAGCTGTCCGAAAGCTTTTCATCGAATTAAGCCAGAGGCTGCTGGGAGTCATGGAACCTGACTAAAAGAAATGTGCGAGTAACTTGACTACTTGCTGTTTTACTTTGTGATCCCTGTCTCCTTCCGCAAGTGCCTGATGACGGCTCGACTCGTCTCACGCTCTGCTTGCAATGCCTCAATAGTACCTTGCAACCCAATAATCTTCTCATCTCTCTTGGCTATAAGTGACCGTGAGACATCTCTACCTTTGATGACTCCATGTGTAAATAAGTTTTGCTTATTGCAAATGGCTTTGATATCATCGCCGACTTTAGCTGGCAGCAATATCTTGGCGTCTTGCAGAGCGGTCAAGACTTCATTTGCAAGCGAAGAGTTGCCGCCCTGCGCCGAAGACATATCTTTGAAGCGTACAGGAGTTGGAGTGTCTTGCGGCGTGGTCGGCATGAAGATGTTGTTACCTTTTCCGTTTGTAGCCGGAGTGGTAAAGACATCATCTTCTCTATCTGCTGACATTGGTGTTGGTCGCAAAAGCGGATTACCAACATTCATTTCCTCGAACCCACGTTTCCCAGGTGTGGACAAAATGTCAGTCTTGATTGCCTTGCGCGGGGTCTCTGGAGGTGGCATGGCAACCGTAGAAGAAGCATCGTGGGCAACTTTCGAGAAGTCCTCATCGTCGGTCAATGGCCACTCATAAAACTCTTCATCGGAGGCGTCTTGGGTAGACGCTTGGATGGTGGACTGAGTGACCTGTGCGTATACCCCTGCAAGGCCGGACGACTTAGATGGAGTATATGGTGTAGCGACCTCTGGGCTCTGCTGCCTCAGTCTTGTACCGGTTAGTGGGGTTGGAAAGGCTGTGCTGGCTACGGGCTTGGAAGGGGTCTTCGGAGTGGGAGGTGGCTCGGAGCGAGAATTATTTAGTAAGACAGCGGCTTCGCGGGGCTTCGCCTCCTCGTCCCACAGGAAGAAGCCGCATCTGGTAGGCTGAGGTTTCTGGCAGGTATGAACTTTAGACTCTCACCGTTACTATGGATTAGGCCAGTGATGGACGATAACTTACACCATCGCCCATGGTTTTTGCCCCCGTTCTTAGTCTCGAAGTGCTGGGCTGGCAGACGAGGCTCGCAATTGCAATGCCATACTCCGTCCGTAAAGAGACCTTTCAACGGCACTTTCTGAATCGGTCCATTGCCGTCTTTCCCTCTGACCCGCCCTTTGCTGCGACCTTTGAACATCAAGCTGGGTGGATGACAGGCATGACTGAAACACAGTGCCAGTCGCTGCCTGTTCTGCACTTAAAGTGGAAGTGGCTTGTGTCCAGGATATGGCTTCGGTGACCAGTTCGAGCAAAGACCAAGTAGAAAGGCGTGTTCATGTTGACGGAAATAACGTCACCGATTAGATTGTTGCTAGGCGAAGGGCTTGCACTAGACCCTTTCGGGCCTACTTTAAGGCTCCGGGTTTAGCGATAAAGCTGGTCGCAAAAGGTGTGGCGCAGGAAGAGGCTGAGCCGACTGAGACTACCTTACCAGACCTTAGGTAAATCGAAGCAATCATGGGAGCCTGGCTCTCAACCTGACACCATCGACGAATCAATCTATCGAGCCTATCCTGAAGTTCGGCTGATCTACACAGAGCTACACTGCGCCCCGATAGAAGTATGTGGAACGGTCTCGGTAATCTGGTTGACCAGGGTAAGATCGACATATATATCTCTGTAGGTCTCAACATTCGGGACAGCTATTGCTTTTGCTTTGACGAGCGTCATACTCTTCAATACGCTCCCGGGCTTAGGTTTTGTTTGATCATATACAGAAACCCCGTTCTCGACTCGATTTTCTTTCAAGTGTCGGAATCCCTTAGACGGCTCCAATATACGCGCTCTGTCCTCGAGACTTTGATGGCAAGGGTCAGGCTACGTTTGGATTGTGTGTAATGGGCAGAGCTGACAAGCCTGTATGGTGAGTTATTTCTAAGCTCTAGGACAGGACTACCGCCACGTTTTCGAGGATTTACAATCGAGGGCTGCCTTTATACACTCGCCCATCTCAAGCGTTGGCGAGGTGTACTCTCCAGTAGACAGGAGGAGCTTTGATTATCTCAAAAACGTGTCGAAGAAATAACTATGGTGTGATCGATTAACAACAACCCAATGCCAAAGAGGCAGACCTTCAAGCGCATCAAATATTTCATTACGACACCCATGGACGGGATTTGAAACCGGAGAAACAAGACCAAAACCTCCTGTAACTCCCTTTAGGTGGTTATCAAGACAGAGTACACCCATCTCTTGCGGCGCCAGGAGATGATCGACGGAAGATAAAACCATGGGTAAGCTACGCGAGAAGCTTTCTTCTCGACTAAAAGGGAGGAGCTCTACGAGCGGCAAAGATGCAAACGTCCGCTATGAGACTGTTCACTCTCCAGCCAAACGCAGCTCGGAGCTAGAATCCGGTCGTCGGCGGGCTGCCATCGCCGCTATCTTAGACCTCCCTTTAGAGATCTCAGAAATAATCTTTGACCTGCTGGACTTGGCCTCAACGATCAGATTACGACAAACATGCCGCACTTTATACCTGCATCAGGGGCTAGCGCTAGCCGACTTATTTCGGGAATTAACAAGCTGCAGATACGATCCTTCAGCGGATTTTGCCCGGTGCTGCTTTGCTGAACGCTCTTCCACAAAAAAGCTTGGTTTACCAGGGATATTACTGTGCGGCGGTTGTAAGATCTACCATCCCATTAGATCGTTTAGTACCGAGAATATCGCAAAGCAGCCCGAAGAAAGGCTATGTATTGGCCAACAGGGCCGTCTATACTTCACTCCGGAGCATAGCATCTCCTTCATGGAGCTTACTGCTTATAAAGAAAATTTCCCCCATATGCGGTATTTCCTTACGGACACGAAGAGGGAGACAACCTATGGCCACCGTTCTACAGTCGCTGTCGATCGGCACACGCCTCACTTAATTTCTCCATTGTACCAGCAACACGATTATGAAAACGGTCGTGTCTTCAGTTACTTCTGGGTCCTTAATGTGCAGAGTATCACCAATCAACTCGATTCGAAGGTGCCATTGAAGAAGGAGCTCGGTGGTGAAGTCATCGACCTTTGCCCTCACGTTACGTCGAATGATACCCAGATGATCAGCGCCGTCCACGACTGCCTATTCAAAGGCATCTATGCCCACAGAGTGAGTAAAACCCTGACTCCATCTTACCACTTCCTGAGGTTTCCAAGAATTTGAAGTATGTCACAGCAGCGTACGCTCCAGAAGACATGCCTCATTCCCCCAACTTCTAGCTTGAAGAGGAAAAGCTGACTTCGAGAGCTACTTAGGACGCCCCACAGATCAAGTGCCGTAGGTGCAAGATGCATGCATGTGTCATGCTCCAAATCCAAGACCCCTGGGCGCTCCAGCCAAGAGTTTGCCACCGATTGATCCTGCATATTGTTCGGTATGTTGGTTGTGTAGACTACAACACTCGATGTGAGGCCGATCGTCGAGGAGCAATGCAATGGCAATGGCTCATGCAAATCGATTCACCCAAGGTGCGCATCATACGCGGACGCCGGGAATTACATTTGCCATCTGTTACCTTCAGGCCGGACAAAGCAGTCTTTATAGGCCCTGATGAAGAAACGGCGCGAGAATGGGGCCAATGCCCACAGCGGTAAGCGACTGGGCAGAACTCGGCCCGTCCCTAATCTAATGACGATGTCATAATCCAGGAGGCCATGCAACAGGGAAGCGATCCATCAAGCAGCAAGGCCTAACTGCTTCGTTACGGCCTTGGGAGTCGTGTGCTCGCAGAGATTTCGAATCGCTAATTAATATAACGTCATGCGATGGCGTCTTCAGTCAATGGCTGCAGAGTCGAATTTCATGAGTTGATCCAATTTGTGTTCCGAGATGACCTTGGTCTCGGGCACCGGAGAAGCGCATCTTGTTGCATTCGAGAGAGGAAATCAGTGCGCAATGTATTGATGCACGGCCATCATTTACACCATCGCTTACTAGCGGTATTTACCGTCACTAACGGTAAATGAAAACCCTCATCTACGGTCTGTGACACACCGGTAGTTAGGGGCAATTAATAGTTTATCTGATGCTTGACAACGATAAGTAGTTATTGAATCTAGTGGTTCACTGCCTACGACGAAGCTCCTAAAATTAGCATAGCATCCAGGGGACAAGATAGAGGGATCTGAGAGCTTCGAATGTTTCTCTAGTAAGGATTTGATTGTTTCTCATCAGGATTCCGAAGCTGTAGTGCTAATTGCAGGTTTACCGAGCAGACTTCAGGGAGACATATATCAAAAGCATAAGAACCATGAGAAATCCACCCGTTCTCAATGCAGACACCACCACAAAACCAGGACATGAAGCCAGAATCTCGAAAATTATATGTATGTTCGATAGATGAATACCACCTAGTCTAGGTACTGAAGCTTCTACAGACCATGATACAATAGATTTCTATCTTTCCTCTACCATCAATAAGTTATTACCACTTCTTCTTCATTTCGTAACTGTATGTGGTCTATCATTCGCAATATATTCATTCGATTTATGTTTCGTCTCTTTTAATCTGCCACCGAACCTGTTCTCCCTTCTTTGAGTAGCGCTGTTCTAGCCCGCCGTTTCTTTTCCTACACTGCGATTTCTTTGCCTCCACGATACCTCTATTGGACTACTTCAACCTGCCTTAGTAGACTTCCATGTTCAAGTGTCTCACGTCGAAGCCCTATGACGTTGAATGAACCATGAGATTAACAAAACACTCGAAAAACCGAAGCCTTGACGACACTGTAGCCATCGAGCATGAGCTTGAGAAGCTAGGAACCGATATAAGTCATCCAGCTTTGTCCGAGTCTCCCTTAAAGCACAGCAAAATGCTACACAGCCGTGACCCTTACTTCTATGCCATGCGCCGGCAGGGTGTACTTCTCGGAAACTAGTTGGGAAGTTTCTCATCCTCACTCATTCCGCTTTACCGCCCCCTTGCTGTGATTCCGAGTGGTCTGATTGAGTAACGCTTTGCCATTAAAGCCGTCGATTGTCCATGGTAAACGATCGCCACTGCGTCAAAAGGGCTTCCAAAGGAGGTGTCAAGACATGACGCACTAGTTCTGACCAGTGTACAGGATACGAAGGGACAGTTTGTGGGCAAAAATAGGCTCGCTCAAGTTTTCGGTAGCCTCAGCATGAACCATGTCTACACAGTTACGCTCTCAATATTCCACGAGCTGTGTCAATCCAGGCTCTAGCCCAGAAAGGCGCTGGCTCTCGCTCATGCGCTCAAGACGACCTAAATGAATCAGACGCTCTTCGAGGCACTGATCAGGGCTCATGATCCTAAAACGCCGTTTGCACTTTAAGCCCTGCTCTCAATCACCATTCTTGGAGCTGTAGGAGTGGCTGCCGTTGGTGGGGTTGTTTCGCTGACGACTAATAGCTGGCTTCTTGAAGAAGCGAGCCTGATAGGTGTATGGGAGATGGTGATGGCGCCGCCAGGGGTACGTATTGGGCTGCCGATTATGTAATTTGGGAGGAGTCACGCGTTATGGATCGGGAATTAATCGATACTACAGGAGCTGATTGAGGGGTCGTACCGGCTGGTTGGTGCAAAATAGGTGCTGTACTGCCGTCGATAATGATAAACGAGGCTGAGAGAGCAAGCGAGATCGTTTCCCAGATAAGGATATGGCAGACCCTGCCAGCTTCACGATTTGGCTACCGATCAGGATTTAGGTGAATCGGCTTGCGATCTGCGTCTGCCACTGTAATTTGGCCTGGGGTTGCTATTGATGGAGTGGGTGATTGAGAACTTGAGCCGTTATATTTAGGAGCTTGAGAATGCGTGTCTGAGGGGGGTTTGACGGCAGGGTTCGGCTGGTCATGAGATTGGGATTCGATCTCGCCTGAAGACAAGGTCTGTGATTGAGGATTTCCATCCCCGGGGTGAGAGTCTTGACCGCCGATGTTTGTAAGGCTTTCAGACGCAGAGGTTGCATGCTCAGGAGTCTGCGCATTTCAGGCGAAGCATAATATTTCCCTCTGGAAGTGGACTCAGATAGTCTTAAGGCATGTTCCTTTCGATGGAATGACTGGTTGAGCAGGAAAAGGTGCGGGTTGGGCCGGAAAAGATTTGAAAAAAGGGGGGTACTGGGAATGGTGTGGTCTCCTAGACCGAGACGGCCGTGACAACCAACAGAGACTGAGACGCTGTTGGCGTAGGTATTCTTTTCTAGCCGTTAAATGATGCTTCTTATCATGTCAACATAAACGCCAGAGCCGACACGGCCACTTTGGTCGTCAGAATGATGCTTTCCCCGTTAGTTTGTGCAGCCAGGACACTCCGTACCGGTGAATGCTTGGTGTACCACGGCTGCAGGGCCAGTGAGATAACGCCCACCATCTTCCAAAATACAAACGCAGTGTAGAAACCTTCTCGGTCTCGATACAGATGACATGGGTGGTACCTTTGCCGGTCAGTGTTGTCAAGGAATATAATTCAGCTGAGTATTGGAGATGAACCGCATACGAAGTTTGTTAGATCTCGTGCTCAGGTCAGTCTCAAACGCTTTGGACGAGCCCTTCATCTACTTAGATATACAGCGTCGTGCCATCAGGCTTCTCCCTCACGATCGCGGTCTCATTAGCAATCACGCCAAACGGCGGGAAACTTGTCCCTTGGACCGTGGAAGTGATGGTCTTGTTCGTAAAATTATCGATTGTGGCTTCATTCGCAACGGCAGTATTGGTGTATAACATGCCCTCCCAATTCTATCTTGTGGCTTGCATGCACATCCGATAGATACTCTTTGGCCCGAAGGGCTTGGTAAATTGCGCGAAGCGCCATCGCCTACATCGAGGACCACCACGAATTTCGAGTCATAAAGACATCATCCCCCCACATGATGCTGAAGAATAGTATGACAAGTAGAGAGACGCATGCCTCCTAGTTGTCCGAAACTTTATTGACATTGCGAAAATATCTTCAATAAGGAGCTTTGAAAAATCGTGTGAAAAGATGAGATTCTTAGGACTGCGGCCACGTCAAGTAATGCTTCAATAAGCAGGTCGCCCATCTGTAAAGAAGACAGCAGAGCCATCCTCCAACGGAGACATGCTCGCTTTCCAGGCAAGTGCAAAGCGAAGTATGAATGAAAGGAGAGAATGGTCACAGTCTCGACCTACAACCGGATGCGAATCTGGCTAGTTGAAGATGCGCGACCCATGCAGGACGATCTCGACAGCAGTGATCGGGTATAGCTTACGAACAGTAGCCATTCCTGGGTAAGACGAATGGAGGTACGCAGCGAAATTCGCCAAGTCGAAAGCTGGTGTTCTCAGCCGGCTTTTGATGGAAGCAAGCGAACCAACCAATGCTACTGCGTTGGTGCAGAGGAGCGCAATCTACTGCGCAACCAAGACTACTGGGCTTCATCCTTCACGCTGAACATTAGCATTGCCGACCGCCACCGTGAATACTGAAAAGCTTTCACAACCGCAACAGCTTTCTTGATCCTCTGCTAAACCCGTTCCTCCAAGACAAGGCGTCTGAGGGGAGTAGTACATCAATTATTACGCCACCGGCCAGGACCTCATACCGGCTTCAAGGCTCGAGTCTTCAATCAGACTATGAAGGAGCACTCGGTTGGGGGAAAACGTTTGAAATTGTTGGTTCTCAAAAACGTATTGAGCTGGTTTGCAGCGGCATCCAGAATATCCGAATTGGCAGATTTCCAAGCCTTGGTGCTTCAAACATGAAGACCTAGGAGCGTGTGCTTTCAGTCGGAACCACAGAGCATCCATGCTCAATGTAGTGGTGCAAGATGTTCTGCAGATGTCCGGCAGATGCTTATAAGCGCAAACAAGCGACTCGGAATAATTTCGCCGGTGCTGTTTCTATTTACACATCCCCGTTGGATTCGTCGCCTAAGTTAGTGGGAGAAGTTCCGTTGCCGGCTTGCTTCCGGTTCACTGAACATCGAACAAAGTCATAGGGACCCTGTTGGAGAAGACACCGAAAGTATGCCTTACCCTTGAGTCATGCTTTGCCATATTGTAACGGACTACATGAATCACGTTTCTCCTTTCGATAGATCACCCTGTGTCCCACATGGTGGAACTAGTAGGTGCTGAATTTCGTGGGTATCACTTGCCTCAGTAGTCAGACCCTATAAGAAAGATTATGTTTGAACACGTCGCTTCGCGACTCTAATTTTTGGTTAGAGTTGATAAATTCTTAATTCTAGCATAAATTCTAAAGACTTTTTTTTAGAAACAGATACTTAATAATTTATTTCAACACTAAATATAGAGTTTTATTTAATTCTTGTCTACTAATTTTAATAAATAAAACACGTACTCAAATATAATCTTTCTATAGAGTCTAAGAACAAAATTTTATTTTTTTGTCAAAATAAAGCAAATCAAAAATCAAAATTTATTTTGTTAAACGTTTGATAAATACAAGATTTTTAAAAATTAATTATAGTTTTTCTATTTTATAATATTTCTTTACAAATATTTGCAATTTAATTAAGATTTTCGATATATTACTATTAAATTACTATTAACGTAAGTATTTAATAAATAGAGTAAAAAGTTGCAATTAAAATAGATATTTAATTGCAATTATAAAAAAATATATAAATATAAGTTATTGTTTGTTTATTGTTTAATTATTTCGAATTACAAGCTATCTTAGAGAAATTTTAAGTACAAAAAAGATATATTAGATATTAAGAACAAATTTTTACAATATTAAAGAAATATTGCGTATTTTTATAGTAGAAACTATTTTAAGCAACGTTGCTTATTTTTAATTAATCTCTTTTTTATATTTAAATTAGATTCTTTGTCTTTCAAATTTTAAGTCTTTCTTAGATATTAAGTTTTTGTGCAATATCTCTTAATTTTGTTTGCAAATTTAATAAATTTATTAACAAATACAATTATTTTTTCGACTAATTTAATAGATTCGACAGTAGACTTTGTTGTATTTTCGACAAATTCTATCATTTTGTAAAAAGATATTTTGAAAATACTTATATATAGAATAAGTTTAGACTTCTTAATTTTCGATTTGCAAAAAAAAATCTATTTCTTAATTTTAAATTGTTTCGAGAAATAGATTTTGTTGATAAAATATTTTAAATTGTAATAGAATAAATATATAAGAAATAATTTTAAATTAAAATTCTTAATTTTGCAAAACAATAAAATATCTTAATATCAAAAATAAATTTTTTTTTAATCGAATTTTAAAATACAATTGTCGAGATCTACAATATTGATATCGAAAAACTACTTTAATAAATTTTTTAACAATATACAACAAATGCGTAGATTTTTATTTTTATCAAATTTAATCGAATATATTTTATAAAATTAATTAATTATTATATTAGAACAAGCATTTAAAAATACAAATTTATTATTTAAATAAGATTGTTATTTTTTCAATTATATTATAATTTCGAAATATTAAAAAAACAAAATAGCGCAAATACTTAATTCTTACAAAAAAAAATTTAATAGATTATTGTTACTAAAGTTTTTGTTTTTTAATTTATTTTATTTCTTAGAATTGTTCTAATAGTAGAAGTGTTAGCAAAAAATTCAATAAAAATTGCAAAAAAGAGAAAAATATATAAATTTCTAAATTAAAACTATTTTGTTTAATATTTTTAACAAAACTTTTTTTATACTATTAAATGCATTTTTATTCTTCTTTGTTTTCTTAATTGTTTTCTAAAATATATTTTTAAATTTTTGAATTTTTTCTACAAACAGAAAATTTAGTTTGAAAATTTATATTAATTTATCTAATTTCTCTTTTGTTAAAGTAATTAATAGTAGAGCAACATTTATATTTGATATCTTGAATAGACAAAATTAATAAAATAATAATTATTTTGATAGAAATTCGACAATTAGATATTGTAGAACAATTTAAAAATATTAAATTCTTAACAATAGTTAACAATATTAAATTTTTATTAGTAATTAAAAATATCAAAATTTCGACAATAATTAAAAATATTGTTTTCTTAACAATATTAATTAATACAAATTTTGAAGAAAAGTTGTGCTTATCTATAATGCAAAAAATTTTGTATTAAAAAAAGCAAAATATATAGTAAAATTCGATTTAATATAGTTAAAAAAGTACAATAAAGCTCGAAAAAGCAATTATCTATTTTAAAAAAATTAAATAGATAGAAAAATTTATTTTTCGAAAAAAACTTGAGCAAAAAATATAAATAATCGAGTATTAGATAGCAACAAAAAATATATAAATCTACGAAGTTAACAATATTTAGCAATAAATAGATAAAATAAAATATTTAACAACAAATAAATATCGCGAAATATTAATAAAACTAAGTAAAACTTATATTAATAATCTTTAGTATAATTGTTAAATCGAATCGAACACTTTTTTCTTAACTTAACTTATTCTCTTGAGTTTTGTAGAGTTGAGTTAGAATTAAGATGCGAACTCGATCTTAAAGTTGAATTTTGTCAAATTAATGTTAAGAATTTAAGCTAACTTTATCGCTTTAAGATTCGCTTATCTTATTTTATCTTATCTACGTGCTAACTCAATTAAGCTAGCGTAGAATTTACGCTAATCGCATATAATTAGCGTAAACTTTGCGCTAGTTTAATCGAGTTAGCGCATTATGTAACGTTACGTAATTGAATAATTTAAGTTAAGCGTTTAACGCGTCTTATACGCTTAACTTACTCGATTAAGTTAGAACTTTTGCTCGATTCTAGAATTAAAATTGAGCGAGTTAATTTGTTTGAATTGAAATTTAATTTGTCGATTACGCTAATAATCTTATTATATTAGAAGAGATATATTTTTCTAAGAGTATATTACAAGTATTTTTTGATTGTTAAATTGTTAAATTGTTAACGATTTTGTATTAATAAGAGTTAAAATATAGATTAAAAAGATAGAAAAATAAATAAACAATAAAAAATAAACAACAAAAATATATTGCATATTTTTGTTTTAATAATTTGTAAATAAAAAAGTATTATATTAAATATTTCGAATATTAATATTATTTGTCGATTAATTTTTTAATTTTTTAATTTTTCTTTCTATATATTTTTTTTTGCAAACAAAATTCTTTTATTTATAATAATTAACAAAAATAAATTAGATTTTGCAATTGTATTTGCAAATTTGTATTTTTAATTTTTAAAATCTAATATAATTGATAATTGATTGCAGTCGATATAATATTGTATAAAATACTAATAACTAAATATTATTTCTTACAACAAAAGAAGAATAATTCGAGACTATTATTAAATATTTCGAATATATCGAGAAATATATAAAGATTGCTAAAGAAATTGTAAAAAAAATCTAAATTTTATTTAAGTATTAAAAGTTTTAAAAATATATTTATTAAAATAAACGCAAAATTAGATTAATTGCGTCGAGTCGAATTATCGAGTTCGAATTAAGTATTCGACTTAAATCTTAACAATTTGTATTAATCTAATTCGAAAGTCTTAACAATTTAATTTTTAAAGTTGAAATTGATAATTTAAGTCGATTTCTATACTTAAAATCGAAATTCGATTCGAAAAATTAATTCGAATTATCAAGACTTAATATTAATATAAAGAAATTCTAAAATAAATAGTAAAAAATGATATTTTATTTTATAATTTTTTGATATAGAATTATTTAATAAAATATTATAATAATATATTCGAATTATCTAGATAGCTAGAATCAAATTATTGACTTAATTTTTCTTGTTAGAAAGTTCGATAATCTCGTTTTGCATAGTTTTGTTTAAATTATTTTTGTTTTTTTAATTATTTTTATTGTTACTTTTATTGTTACTTTTATTATTGTTTTTCTTACTACTATTTTTGAATTAAAAAAAGACAAAAATTATTGTATTTTAAGAAAAATTTAAATTTTTAATCTTTTTATTTTCGATAATAATAATATAATATTTACAAAAAAATTAAAAAAAGTATAATAATACTTTTTAAGACTTTTTTATAAATATTGTATTATTGTTATTAAAGTATAATTGCTCTATTATTAAGTTATCGAAGTTTTAATATTTAAGTATACTTTATTTTAAAATATATAAAGAACTAATAATTCTAAAACAATAGTATAATTCTTAAATAATTAAATATATTACTCGAAAAATTGACTTAAATTGTTAAGATATTAGTTTGAATATAAATTATATTTAATAGATTTAAAATCTTAGTCTTATATTTTACTTAAATTGTTTAATTACAACTTAATAATACAATATAATAATGCAACAAAGTAATATATTGTAATAGTAATATATAATAGTAAACTCTTTAAGCTATATATATAAAATTATTAGTTCGAAATCTTAATAATTTTGTTTGTTTTATTATTATTTTGAATAGTTTAATTCGAGTTATTTTTTATTTTGTTATTTTTTTTATTGTTATTATTCTTATCGATTTTATTGTTATTATTTTTATTTTTCTTACTTTTATTATTACTTTTATTATTATTATTATTATTTGTTGGTATATAGTAGTTATAATTTAACTCTTTTATATTATTTTAAACTTTATATTAAGTCTTTTATTTATTATTATTTTCTTTAACTATATTATCGAAATTCTTTATTTTAGTAATAATAAAATTTGAAATCTTTTTCTTCTTTGCATTGTTTAAAAATGCAAATTCTTTAACAAAGATATTAAATGATTTTATATAATTGTTATTATTAGTTCTCTTTAAGTTATTTAAGTTACTATAATAAATAATTTGTTATTGAATAATTTTTATAATCGATTTTATATAAATTGAATTTTTTTTATTAATATTAAGTTTGTTATTAATATTTAACTATAATATTAATTAACTTAGATATAAAATACAAATAATATATTTAAATAATATATATTTTTTGGAAAGAGAATTTTATTATTATATTTGTATTCTTATATAACTTTTGTATTTTTTGACAATTTTAAGTGGATTTGCTTTCTTAATTGCAAATTTCTTTTTTGCTTTTTGGCTTAATTTATTTTCGAAATATTTTGCTATTAAATTGTTAGTATTGTATATTTTGTTATATTATTTAAATATATTATTATAAATTTTTTTATTAATTCGATATTTCTTAATTTTTTTTTAATTTTTTTTTAATCTTATAATTCGATTTTATAACTTTTTTTTACAAAGATATTTTACAAATTTTTTTAATTTGTATTAAAATAACTTTTTAATTGTTACTTTGCTTTTTGTATAATTTCTTGCAATTATTATTTTAGTCTTTTGTGCAATTTCGATTTGCAATAATTTTTAAATTTGTTAATAGCACTTCTATTATTTATATATATATTTAACTTATTTTACAAATAATATATAGAAATAATGCAATTATATAGTAACTTAGAAGTTTCTTACAATATTTAATAAAATATAACAAGATTTAAAAAATAAAAAATTTGAAAAAATTAACAAATAGTTTTACTAAAATTAAAATTAATATTTATTTATTAATACTTACTTTAAACTTTTGTTAATACAAAATTATTACTTCTTTATATTAATATATATCTAATTTTGTCAATATATTATATAAATTTATTTTTGTTAATTGCTTTGTTGTTTATAGCATATATTTTTATTATTAATTACTAATTTAAGTCTCTTTTTTTACGCAATCTTTCAATATATCTATATTAATAAAAATTATTAAAATTATTACTTATTTTACTATAACTTCTTTGAATTCTATTTTAAATTCAATATCTTTTAATTATATTTATATAAATATCTTTTTAATATTGTTAAATTTATTATTTTCTTTAATAGCTTGCATAAAGTAAACAAAGAATATATATAAATGATGCAAAACATTTTATCTAAAACTAATATATTTAATTTGCTAATTTATTAATCAATCTTAAAGTCTTTTTGCAATAGACTAATTTCTTAGTTTAATTATAATAAAATAAATATAAACAAAAAAAAGTCTTAAAAAGAAATAAATACTAAAAAAAAGAATATTAGAAATACTAATATAGTTAAAATAATACAAACAAAAAATATATTTTCGACTAGTGTAGTTGTTGAATTGGATCGAACACATTTTTTTTTGTTTAATTCAAGAATTCGAACAAACTTGTTATAGATTGTTATAACGTATAAGGTCTGCTCGACACTCCTGCCTAATTAGATCTAGCATTGACATTAGAATTGTTGTGTTGATCAATTTGCTTATATATTTGTCTCCAACAGTTAAATAGATAGTTAGACAATTACTTTACTTATTACTTTATGCATTTAATCTAGTAATTTCTAACAAATAATAACTTTAATTATGTTGACAATCGTCTATCTTCTATCGATAGATCTACTACAATAGAGCAATATTAACAACGAAATTTATTTCGTCTATCAATTGCAAAAGCAATATCTAGTTATCGTGTTAACATCTAATTTTCGTGAAATATCTAGCTTCTACAAAGCATCTAGTTATTTTCGACGATAAAACATCAACATATCAAATATCTATAATATCGAATCGATCTAAATCTATTCTTAAACAAATCTTTATCTTTACTTTTTTACTCAAGAAGTTCGTAACTTGATTCGATATGTTTGTCTTCTATATATTTTACGATAATTACAAGAGCTTTATTAGACTGACCGCGTCGGGTCGGGTCATCGAGTTCGGGTCGGGTACCCGACCCGAATCTTGGCGATTCGTACCAACTCGACTCGAAAGTCTTGGCGATTCGATTCCTAAAGTTGAATCGACAATTCGGGTCGAGTTGTAGACTTGAAATCGAAAATCGACTCGAAACATCGACACGAATCGCTAAGACTATTGGTTTAATTATATTATAGTCAATAATAGTCAATATATAGTCAATAATATTTAATTATCTAAATTATAATAAGGTAATGCATTATAGTAATGCATTACTATTTTAAAAAAAGAAAAACATTAAATAGCATCTATAGGGTCTATAGGGTCTATAGATGCAAATAATGCATTATAGTAATAAATCGCATCTATAAGGTCTATAGGGTCTATAGATGCAAATAATGCATTATAGTAATAAATCGTATCTATAAGGTCTATAGGGCCTATAGATTGCAAAAAATGCAATATATTAATAAATATTTGATTCTAAAAATAGTAATTTTTGGCATAATGACGTAATTTTCGATTTCTTGGCGATTCGATTCAGTTCCTAATATTGGAATCGAAAATCGACTCGGGTCGAGTCAAGTCGATTCCAAATTAGCGCGAATCGAATCGGGTTTTGGGTCGATTTCTATAGTTGGAATCGACGAATTGGATCGATTCCAAAAGTTGGAACCGAAATTCGACCCGACGATTAGTCTAAGCTTTATTACTCGTTTACAACTAGCTTACGAGAAAGAATTTCAAGATAAGCTTCAAGAGAAGAAAGATTATTTATTTGAGATTTACAAGCAAAAGCTTTATTATAAGCGACTAGTTCACAAGCAAGATACGCAGCAATTGCAAGATTGTCTTGACGAATTCGTTGTCCTAAATCAAATTACTTCTACATGCTTCTTTTTTACTATTATTAGTATCGACATGTCTTCTACATTGTTTACAAAGTTATCTTTACTATCAAAAGCAGTCTCGCAAGCATCTTCTATATTGTTTGTCAAGACAATCTCTACAAAGCAATCTTTATTGTCAAAAGTAATCTTGTAGATATTTTATATATCTTTGTTTGCAACGTCGCAAGCATCTTTTACAAAGCAAGCTTTATTGTTAAAAGCAACTTCGAAAACATCTCTTGCATCTTCTACATTGCTTACAATATCTTTATTGACATAAGCAAAGATCGCATTAAAGATATCTTCAAAATAGTTATTTACAAGCATCAAATTGCATCTTACAATAAACAATCTATTTCGCATATTCAATATCAAGAAACGATCTTATCAAAAAAGCATTATCGTCTACTTCAAATTCATAAAAATCGATTAGAGAAAACGTGTTAATGTTACTCAAATCGACGCGTCTTCGCACGTCTCTTCAATCTTTTTACAAACATAGCAAATGCGTCAATTAAACAATTATCAAATGCTTCGCTTCGCAAAATCGAATATCGAAAAGATAAGTTTTAGATTTATTTCTAAAATTGACTTAGAAAAGATCTTGAAGACGTTTGAACAACATTGTTATGTTATTTCTCTTACATCGATCTCTATAGATTATCGTCGTTACTTAAATTACACTAGAACGATAACATCTTATTATTGTTGTCTTCGTCAATCTTGACAATAAATCTCCATTTTCTTTGTTGTCGTCGTCGTAGGCATTTTTGAAAGAGATAAACACAAATTTCTTTTGTTTAACATACATATTAGAGACGCTTCAACATTATAGGCGCTTTATGTCTCGATTTATTGCATGTTTGTATGCAAAATTAGATCTTATTGTTATTAGCTAATAATATAATCACAAGAACGCGATCTTTTTTTGAAAAAGATAAGTAATTGTTACGAATTGTCATGGCGCATAAGATTTGCTCTCTTGCCTAATTAGATCTAGCATTGGCATCAAGATCGTCGTGTCGACAAATTTGCTCATATATTTGCCTCCGGCAGCTAGATAGATAGTTAGACAATTACTTTATCCATTACTTTATGCATTTAATCTAGTAATTCCTAACAAGACTTCTTCGTTTAACTCGAAGCTAAATTAATTAATTGCGTTGCGCAAACTAGTTCAAATCCAATAATTCTATTTTTTTTAAGAGCACGCTAAATTCTCTATAGAACAACGTAATTTTTATAAAATACGTATAAAATACAAGAAAGTTATAAAAATTTTAAAATCTAAGATTTTTTAAAGTTAGGCTTCTCGAGCCCAATTACTTAGCGATTCCCTCGCGAAATCGAGTTCAACAATCAAGTTATTTTCGACTAATATATTAATATTTTGCGATAGCAAACACAAAAGTAAAAGCTCAATATTATTGCTCTTTATAAAATTAAAAAATATTAAAAGTCGATTAATTTTTTTATTTTTTAACTTTTATTTTAGCGTCTAATTTGCAAAATTCTATATAATAAAATTAGCAATTTTAATTGTAAAAAAAAGACTATTGTATTTAGAACTTAGTTTTAACAATATTTTAAAAAGCAACTAAGATATTTATATATATATTTTTTTCTAATAAATGTGTTATTTCTTTGTATTATTATTATAATAACAAAATTGTAATTAATATTTTGCATATTATAGATTTGAATTTTGCAACAATTTATATTAAATACGTAACAATTTAATTAAAGAATTTGCTCTTTATTAAATATTTAATAGAGCAATTCGATCTTTTTAGTTAGAAATTTTACAACAATATTATATTTTTCTTTTTAAGCAAATATAATATATTTTTTTTTAAAACAATTATAATATATTTTTTGTACTAGTTAAAAATCAAATTTTTGAAATTTTATTATTAATGAATTTCTTCTAGCAATTCAAGTTATTAAATATATTATTTTTTTGTATTATTACTAATAGTATTTAATTATTTTTGTAATTATTAAAAATATTTCTTCTTTAAAAGTTAACTTATTTATTAATAAATCTAATTTAAAACAATTTTAAAATTTAATATAAAAAAAAATTCTTCTTTAATTATTGCTTAATTGTTATTTTTTTCTTTACAATATATATTTTACAATTTGAGAACAATTTTTTTTGTATTTAAATTTATAGTATAATTAAAGTACTTAATTATTATAATTTGCTCAACAATTTACAAACTTATTTAAGATTAATTTTATCAGTATATTTTTTTAAGCAAAACTAAAAGTTTGTTTAATACTTATTAATAGTATAATTGTTAAGTCGAGTCAAACACTTTTTTTTTGTTTAATTCGAGAATTTAAATAGACTTCTTTGTTTAATTCAAAGTTATATTAATTAATTGCGTTATGTAAACTAATTTAAATCGAGTAATTCTTTTTTTGTTTAAAAGTACGCTAAATTCTCTACAAAACAACGTAATTTTAATAAAATATCTATCAAATACAAGAAAGTTATAGATTTTTTAAATTTAAGATTTTTTAAAGTTAAGCTTCTCGAGTTCAATTACTTAGCAATTCTCTCGCGAAATCGAGCTCAACAATTAGACTACTTATTAACAATACTAAATATAAAAATATATCTTAAATTATTTGCGTTAGCTTTGAAAAGTTCGATATATTATCTCTTTAATATTTTTAGATTAAATATTTATTTTCTACAATATTGAAGCAAAAATATTGATTAGTTTTATCTTGTATTAAACAAAATTGTCAAAATTGTCAAAATAAGAATCTTATAATAATTATAATAAATTATATTAATATTAATAAAAAGTTATATATATTATTATATTGTATTATTTTTTTAACAATATATGTTTTTTGTATTTTTGCTTTTAAATTAGCAATCAAATTGTAATAATATTAAAAATAATTATTAAATTCTATTTTATATTTGTTTTTGTAATTAATAGTATTGTTGTCTTTTTATTTATTTTATAACTTATAAAGACTAACTTTTTGCGTAAGATTTAAAATGTTAACAAAATTATATAATATATTATTTAATTCTTTTATTTTTAAATAGTATTTTACAAGCTTTATTAAAACTTTTGCAAATCTTAATTATAATATTTGTTAAAAAATAAATATTAATTTTTATTATCTTCTTTAGATTAGACTGATCGCGTCGAGTTGAGTCATCGAGTTCGAGTCAAATTCTTGATCCACCAAGACCCAATTTGGGTTAGAAATCTTGGCCCAAGTATTCGAGTCGAATCAAAGAGTAAATATGAAGTACTTAGCGTATAACTTGGCTCGACTCGCCAAGACTCGAAAAATTTAGATTATTTTTAAAAAAGTGCATTAATCAACTTAATCAAATTGATTAATTTAATTAATTTGTTTATAATATTA
>JAABUZ0100000482.1_pt1 | contig 97598 bp, 93 predicted proteins | sample 5562091 | NCBI WGS metagenome assembly JAABUZ01 (sample SAMN12813069, study PRJNA571459) | rock metagenome | isolation source: Antarctica rocks | place: Antarctica: Victoria Land, Linnaeus Terrace sud | collected 2015-12-21
AGCTGACTTGTTTCTTTAGATTGTCAAAGGCTTGAACACAGATCTCGTTTCAAACAAAAGACGTGTTCTTTCTAGTCAGCTGAGTGAACGATTTGACTAGCTTCGAGAAGTTCTTAATGAAACGGCGGTAGAAGTTAACAAATCTCACGAAGTTCTGAATTTCTTTTAGGTTGGTCGAAGTGATTCAGCTGACTATGACTGTCACTTTGCTGAGATTCATACGAAGATCTAGTTCTGATACGATGACTTCTAGAAAGACAGTCTCTTCTACATCGAATTCGCACTTTCGAATATCTATCTGCAGTTCAGCTTCGCGTAGTCGGTTCAATACTAGTTTGACGTGATCTCTATGTTTCTTTCTCATTTTGCTATAGATGAGAATGTCATCTAGATAGGCTTGGCAAAAGTCGTTCAGAAAGTCTCATAGAACGTCATTCATATATTGCTGAAAGAAGGTCGATTCGTTAGTCAGTTCGAATGATAGCACCTTGTATTTATATGCTTCTAAAACAGTGATAAAAGTGGTGTAATTCTCGCTATCGAAGTGCATTCGAAGTTTGTTGAACGCTGATATGATGTTCAATCTAGTCAGATGCTTGCAACTCACTATTTTATCAATGATCTCGTCTATCAGCGATAGAGAATACCTATTTCTTTTGGAAATGACATTTAGCTTTCAATAGTTCATGCAGAATCGAAGATCTTCATTTGCTTTGAGAACGAATAGAACGAAAGAGAAATAGAGAGTCTGACTAGAAGTGATGAATTTCTTCAACAGATTCTCGTTTAAGTACTTCTTTACTTTCAGAAGTTTGGCAGAAGACATTCGATAGGCTCGACAGCGAGAGAACGTTGAATCACTGATGAGCTCGATTTAATGATCGTAGAAGCGATGAGAGAGTAGTTTATTTGATTGAGCTCGATCAAAAACATCTAGAAACTCATGATATTTCGATGACAGCTTTGCTTTAATATCTTTCAAATTCTGAGTCGTTTCATTGATTGAAGAGACGTTTAAAGCGTTCAAATCGCACTGAGTATTGTACGCGATTTTTCTATTGATGTTCGTCATGAATAGAGCAAAGACTTCGATCTTGTTCTTCTTTGAACGATTCAACAGCGTTTTGAACGAAGCTGCGTCTATGCTTCGAATCGAGAATGACTCTTTCCGAACGAGTCGTTTGAGCATCATAGAGATCTTAGTCTGAGTGATTGAAGAAGACGAAGTTGACTGCGATCAACTTGAGTGCTTTGAATTGAGAGAGATCGAAAAAACCGAAATAGAAGTATTCAATTGATTCGGAAAAACAATGACGTCGTTTCGCATATTCAATAATATTTCGTTTTTGTTCATTCAGAGCTTACTCAATATGACTTCATGATGATCGATATCAGCTATCAGCATTGATACAGTCAATTTCTTATGACTTTCGATGATGAGGTTGAGTAGAATTTTATGAGTGATGATCTTCTTAGATATCTTCTCATCATAATCTCTTATTAGCTTCTCTTTTGTCAGTGATATAGATTGAATTTCCAGTTTCTCGCATACTTTATCGACTAGATTAGAATGTATGATCGTGTAGACGACTGAATCGCTGTCTATTAGAGAACGAAGGCTGAAAGATCGGTTCTGAGAGATGAGATGAGCGTCAATTAGAAACGACTTTTCAAAGTAATTTTCTTTCGATAGAATTTCGTCTAGTTTGCACAAAGATATAATCTTTATCTCTTCGATGACTTTTGAAGAGATGACTAGTTTTTTGAATCGAAATTCGAATCGAAATCGAAGCGATCATATTCATTGTTCACTGCATTGATTCTAGTAGACCGGTCGAGACACTCTTTAAAGCTATGACCTGATTTATGATATATGAAACAGCTTTCGACTAGAATGTCTGCTTCTTTGACGCTAGTTAAAATCGCGTCGCGCGACTTTAGCTGGTCAGACTTCGAGTGATCGACTGACTGAGTGACAACAGTCACTCTATGAAAGATAGTCTTAGAAAGATCATCGACGCGTTTGATCTTGTTCTTGATCTCTCGAATGACTCGCTGATCATTATTCAAACGAATCAGATAGAAACGAATTTCTTTTAGGAAACCAGGTTGAACTAGTTGATCTATTCAAACGAATCGAAGACGAAGATGTATTTTATCTTTCAGATCAGCGATCAGTTGCTTCTCGTGATAGTCTAGATAGAAAGATAGACGTTGAAACTGAGTATAGAATTCACTGAATTTCTTGAATTCTTGAACCAAGTTGTAGTATTCTCTACGAAAGTTGACTTTCTTATTCGGATCATCAAACAACTGAGCTAGCTCTTTCAAAAGATCGTCGACGATCTTATAGAGATTGACACAGTCACGTTCGCGTCTAGCTTGAATGATCTCAGCTGCGTCATCGAATAATCTAGAATGTATATAGCTCAATTTGACTCGTTCATTAGAAAAGAGGTCGACGTTGATCTCTAGTTTATCCTGAATTTTTCCGTATCAGTTCTCTCAAGTAGAATTCTTTTCATCAGTAAACAGCGAAGAATCAGGTATTTTTTGAGACCTAGAACGCTCAGAGTAGGTGAAATCAGAAGAAGTGTTTTCTTTAGCTTGAAGTCTAGACTTCAACTCTTTGATTTCGTTTTCTTGTTGTTTATCTAACTCGTAGAGTCGATCTGTTTCTTCATCAAGGGCTAGGCTTCGAGCCTTTCAGATTTCGTAGAACACGAGGAGTATTATCGTTTCAGCGAATGATTCGTCATCTTCATGAATGAATGATGCAGCACTTGATGATTTCGTTCGTGATTTCGATGAATCAGCATCAGAGGTTTGAGAGAAACGATTTCGGAATTCTTCGAAACGCTCTTCAGTAGACGAACGACTAGGCATGATGAGATTTGTTTGAAAGAAAGCCGAACGAATGACGATGTTCGACGATTTGAAAAAGAAAGACGTATAGAGTGATGTTTAATCTTCAACAAAGAAGATGAGATTTGTTTGTTGATTGGTTTGATTGATTCTCTAGCAAACAACGAAGATTCTTTATCGTTGAATCTATCGATCGGTTTGATTCTTGAGCAATTCACGAAGGTTCTTTATCGTGATTCTCGTAATCGAATGAACTTTGCGTACTTAATGAGCGATAAGTAGTCTAGCAATTCAAACAGCCTCGTCGTTGATTCTATTCAATTCTCTAGTGTTGTTCTATCTTTCAATTATCGTCGATCATCAGATAAATGAATTTCTTTAGACTCGTTCTGTCTAGACGAGTATGTTGAATGAGTAATGAGACCAGTATTGTGTGGTTAACGAATTCTTAATATAATGTCAGGATCGTGCCTAGATGATACAATCAATGAAGGTCAGAATTGATAGTGCTTGATCTTTAGAGATAGCTATAACTGAATATTAAGAATACAGAAGAAGATTGATACAAAAGCTTCTATTTATGTAATGTTCAGAGACTGCGCTAGGCCTGAAAGAGATGTGTTTGTGACATGAGAAGAATGTGATGTAGGTGAACAAGATGTTGATGAAAGAAAAGAGTGTTGGGGAAGAAAAAGAGTGTTGAACCATATCTGAGCCATATCTGAGTCATATCTGAGCCAAACCTGATGCGAATTGATTAGAGCTTCAGTCTTGTTCAGTCTTGATACGCTCGTAACATAATCTCTTCATCATCTCTCATGATTGCTGTTGCTCAATATTATATTGTCTTCGATTTTATCACTTCATAAGAATGATTTATATTTCAATGATAACAGATGCGAGTGAAGTTTTTACACTGTTCATGACAACATTATCAACAAGTAAGAAGATTGAGTATGTATGACTCATCTTTCTGCAAATGCTTCTTACGTTTGTTCTTTAAACGCTTTGCATGAGTGATGTCGCTAATCTGAATGAAAGCAATCAGTTAGCTAATACACAGAAGAAGCAACTCAAAATAATAATTAAGATTTCATTTCTTGACACTTGTATCTCTCTGTCTTTTCTTGATACTTTGAGCTTGAAAGAAGTTTCATCATTTGTGATATAATTGTTGAGATCTTTGCAAGTTCATGAACTGATCAATTCAATGATGAACTCTCTCTTGTCATTATTTTGCAAATGAAACAGTATATTCTTCAAATTTCTTCAATCATTGCATTTTTTCAACATCTTTGTCATCTTGATTGATTAATCGAAGCAATGAACAATAGTTTGATTGCAAAGCGAAAAATGCATGTAGTTTCAGTTGATACATCAGTTGAAGATCAAACGAGATTGATTGCTACGTCAAAGCTCAAAGTCAAACTCGCTTGCATGATTGAATACTTTTATATTTGAATCGTGTGAAATCTTTCTATCATTAAGTACGATTGTTCAATTCACAACATAAGACAGATCATATACATCTAAATCATCGTCGTGAAAGTTTACAGACTTCTCGATCATGTTCTCATTTATCTCTTCATCATATATTTCAGAATCAATTCTGTTCTTTCAACTGTTATTGTTGACACTCAAGATTTGCTTGAATCAATGCTGTGTATTATGTTTGAATTGTGAGTTCAGATCAGTAAATAAAACAGTATCTTTAAGAAGATACTTAATGTCTTTCAAATTAGACTGTTTGTCTTACGACTCTATTTTATTTGTTTGCTTCAAAACATTCAATATTCTCTCTACGACTGCTTTTTTGACAAATTCAAAAGATGAATGAAGTTTAAAAGTAGTATTTCTTCATCTTTTAACATGTTGAGTAGTGAGAGCTTGTCTAGCACTAGTCGTGATGTTTCATATGCATTTAGTCAACACTATCTTCATGATAGTGTTATTCGATGTCTATTAAGTCACAAGTAATGCAAAGAGTGATTGAGAAGAAAGTAAAATTATGCAATATGTTTGAAAAATTAAAATGCATGAGATTCAATGAACTTGAATAGTGATTCTTTGAATCTGCTTTAATTTAAGAATGTCGTTCTTTAACATCTTGACTTGAAGAAAATTTCTTGACTTTCTTTGCTGTCAAATTGACAACGACATCACATTTCAGTGACTTTATGATGATCATCATTTCATCTTTCAATCATGTGAACTATGATTTGCATCATCAAACGCTTGAATGTAATCTTCACAACAAGATGTTAAAGCTGTGCTACTCATGAAAAACTTCAAACAGAGTGCTTATCTTTGCAACTGTATTCAGAAAGTAATTGATAGTAATATGAAAGTTATGCAATCATCAAATGAGTAGATGCAACACATCTTGATTAAACTACATGATTGATCTGCTTACTGACAATAAATGAATTGCTGTGATTCATGATACTCTTATGAAAGCACTTGCTATCACATTCTCATGAATTGCAACAGTGAAAGTGATAGACAGATTCGCTTGAAAGCATTATGACTTGCAATGCAATACTGATTTTGTTAACAGACGTCATGATGCTAGAAGATGATCAATTATGCTTTCTAAGCAAAGAAAATCTCAATTCAATATAAATAATTGATTATCTCAACAGATTCTGATCGAATTACGAAGATATATATCATATTTTCACTATGAATTGATTTATTCGTCTCGAAGAACGTTTTTAGTATAGTCATGAAAGTTGACAAATGATCATCGCAGAAAGATTCAACATGAAGAATATGTAGATCAATGAAGATGTGACTGAGATGTTTATGATGCAGCTTGTTTGCTCATGTCTCAGAGTGAAACATGATAAGTGATAAAAATGCAAACAATATTCACTGTATTATTTCTTTTATATCATTAGCTTGAATATAATGAAGAATACAGTGTAAATAAGCATGATTCAATAAAAGATAAATAACAGCTTTGTTGTTTTATGAATGAAAGATAATCATTGTATCAAAATTGAGATCAACACTTCTATCATTTTAATTATATTTAATAGAAGAATACAATTCATCAATGAGATCTTGCTCACTTTATTCAAGTGTATGCTTTTTTAAGAAACTCAACTTTTAAGACATCATAATAATTAAATCAGAATCATTCTCATCTTAAAGACTTTTTATCTTTCATCACAATCAGATAACAATCTCAATTCAAGCTGCGATCATCAAGATTAATCTTTCAGCTTCAACTCACATCAATCTAGAATTTTACATTCTGCAACTTTATCTCACTTTCTATCTTTCATCACAATTAGATAACAATCTCAATTCAAGCTGCAACTGTCAAGATCAATCATTCAGTTTAGATTTACATCAATATAAAATTTAACATTCTGCAATCTCATCTCATTTTATCATCATACATTCTACAATCTCACTGCTTCTTATTGTTTCTTCACATTTAACAGCTTAACATCATCTCACATCATTACTCTACATCTTTCAACAAACATTTCATCATGATATTCAAAGAAAAGTTCAAAGTGACATCGACAGATAAAGATGCAGCGACTGACATCATGTATCACACATCTCAAGCGATGAAGCTTGAGAATGACAATTTCACTACTTTCATTTTGAATGATGAGAAGATGATGCAAAAAGCAGATTTAACTGAGCATCAAAGCATCAGATCTGTCATCTTTTGAACTAAGATTATTTTTGAAATCAATAAAGTAGTTAAATCAGCAATTAATGCGTTCAATTCTTTGAATGAAAATCTTTACATTACTTGCAAGATTGTGACGAAGATCTTGATGAACTGAACATTTAGCATTCACTTTGACATTAAATTACATTAAGTCACATCATCATTATTCAAAAGCTGTCTTTCTGTTCATGACATTTTACATAACTGAGTCTTTCGCTTACATTTAAATTCTGACATTCGCGAAGTTATCATTACGAATTATTCAAACATGTCTTTGTCACATACTTCTTATTTCAAATTCATGTTTTTCACATACAACATCAATGATTCAAAGATCAAGAATCTGCGTTGAGATGAATGAATGACTTTTCTTAAATTTATCTTCAGATTGATCTTGACTAATACTCAGTTGATTTTGCTTGAGAATCATGAAGATTCATCAGTTATTCAGAATATAAAGAACACACTCAAAAAAGTCTTTGATTTGTCAGAAGATTGCACAGTTAAGCTGAAAATCTTCATTTCAATGATTGAACAAGATACATTTCTGAATTAGTATCAAAAATTCAACAGTAGCATCAGAATAAAGTAAGACTTTTCAGCATTCAACATGTGATTCAGTCAGTCTAAAAATCACAAGCATATCATTCAAGTAGAACAAGTGACTTCAAAGAAGAATCATTTGACTATTTATTTATTATATTGACGCACTTATCATGATGATAAGAAGTGCTGACTTATCGAAGATTTCTCTAAACTACAGTCGATGAAGACACAGCGAGCACTGATTGCGAAGACTCAGACATTGCTTTGCAAGTTACGTGCACTCATTACATTCATGAAAACAGACAAGAAGTATGTTGATTTGCTGCATCTTTTCAATTGCTTCAACTATTGATTTGACTTGAAGAATTACTTTGAAGTGCTGATCAATGATGACAAGTGAACTGCTATCATTCTTGTTAAATCGTTTATTTTCTTCAACATGATAAATGTGAGCGTAACTCTTCATTGCTCTTTCATCAAGACAGATTGAAGCTCAATCAAGTTGAAGTCAACGTTCAATCTTTGTGAGTGTAAGTGACAGAATGATGATAAACAAGTACTTCAGTATTGTCTTTTCAATGCATCAAATGTGATCTCAGTTCATTCAATCATGTCTGACAAGCTCGATAGAATCAAAATAGCGACAATCAGAATTCTTAATTCTGCTCATATTGACGAGAAATATTATGAATACAACGATTGCTTTCGCGATATTATACTGAGTCAGAATCTTTGTATCAAATTCACATCAATTCTTTTTAAAGACTTGAATCTCTTGACTACTCTTGCTGAGTAAAATATCGAGTTGAATAAGTCTCAGATGTTAATCATGCAATATCTTCAAAATCTTTCTAATGATTTTGATCTTATCAAGAAACTCTTTAAGATTGAAAAGACATTGATGAATGTTATTATCACAATGCTACTCTTAAAGCTGAGCAAGAAAGTCAAAATGTTGAGTTCGTTCAACAACACAGCTGATACATTTATTCTCAAACTGAATGAACAACTTCAATGATTAAAAAACAAAGACATCATTTTGATGAATAAGAAGATCATTTATTTTCACTCGCAGTTCACTGAACATCAAATAGTCGCTCAAGACAGTTGCACGTCTCACTCAGTAAACAATGATCTCGCTTGATGATGATGAAATGTCTCTCACAAGTTATCTGATGTCTTTCATGATCAGCTGACACATTAAATTATTGATCAGAGTAAGAAAACTTTACATGACATTAAAGATCATCAATACAAATTGCATCAGATCAGTCTTGACGCTTTGCTTCTAAAAGTCATGAGTTTGAGCAATCATTCAATGAATAAGACGTAATTTCAAAGTCAACAGAGTGAACAAAATGACAAGCAGCATGAGACACAAGATTCTTCAATTGTACAAATTAACAATGAAGAAGTCAATATGACTCATGAAGATTTCAAGAGCGACAAAAATTCATTCAATATGAATTATGAAGATTTTAATTTTCATGTTACACGTCAACTCTTGAAGTGAGATCACGAATTTGAACGTCATATGCTTCAGAGAATTATCAATGTCAAGCTCAATAAAATGAACAATGAGACTGAGCATGATGCTGTTATTAAGACTTTCTGCTCGTACTTTTAAAGAATTGAGATGAGAAAAACTCTCAACATGAAAGATCAAGAATTCTTTCAGCGCATTGAGATTGAGCTAAGTGTGAATATTCTTGAGCATGACGTAAGCGCTGTTGTCTGCACACTGATCAACTTCAACACTACTATGCTAAAAAAATTCAAAGAAGATCATACTGTCATTCAGAAAGTCATGAAAGTCGAGAATGCAAAGATCTTTATTGTTATGACTCACAGCAACGATTCAATGCATATGTTCAATGATGAGCAACTTTGATTAACAAAAAAAGACATCAAGAACAATTGCTTTACGCATTACATAAACAGAAGTCTATTCAAACATTTGATTATGCTCAAATACTTTCATATGCTTCTCACTGAACAGTATCGCGCAATTCTCATCATAAATGACATTGTATTCACTGTCTGATACAAAGCTCAGATGCAATTCTCAGTTGATTCTTCACTTTAACTTAATATAACTATCACAATCATTGTATTGAAAAGCTTTTGCAAAATAGAATGATCATTGACATTTCTCAACATCAATGAAATCGACATAAGAGTTGATGCATCTCAGTTCAAGCAGAATGAGATTGAAGTCATTGTAGCAATTGAGCTAGTCAAGATCTACGCTGAAGTTGAAATATCTGTCAAGAACATCATCATTCTCACAGAATATACTGCATAAGTTCAGCTACTGAAGAGAAGCTTAGTCTTAAACTCAAAAGTTCAAAATGTTGAAGTGTACATGATTGATTCTTTTCAAGACAAAGAAGCTTTTGTCATCATTTTATATATGATGAGAATCAAGAAACTTGACTTCATGTTTCAATTCAATCATCTTCTGACTGTCTGTAATCATGTTTGCAACTTGTTTGTTGTATTATGTAACTATGATAAATTTCAGCACGATTACACTTGCAATTTACACATGATACAACATGTTCAAAATCTGTTCTCGATCAACAAAGTCTATGAGAAATACTTTAGTCAACAAGAATTCATCGATTTCATGAAAACAAAGCGTCAATTTCAAGAGCAAGAGTCATAATGAAACGAGAACGAAGCTTGATATGCAAGCAAAAATCAAGGAACAAATTCTTCAGAAGAGCAAGAACATCATCAGAATGCAAGTGAAGATCAAGCAACAAACTCTGCAAAAGAGCAAAAGCATCATCAAAACATAAGTGAAGATCAAGTAACAAATTCTGCAGAAGAGTAAGAGCATCATCAAGATGCAAGTGAAGATTAAGTAACAAACTTTGTAGAAGAGTAAAAGCATCATCGAGATGCAAGTAAAGATCAAGCAACAAATTTTGTAGAAAAGTAAGAGCATGTGAGATGACGAGATCTCTTTACATGAAACTGCATAGTAGAAGATAATAAGATAGCATTCTATTGATGATAGAACTAATTGCTAAGAAACGAAAGCGAAAGCTCGCAGAGTTTTCATCTTCTGTCAAGTCATTATCTCTATTCATTCGTTAGTTTCTTTGATTTAATCTCGCAGACTAGTCTTGCAGACATGCATCATTCATAGTTGATGAGATGCATTCTTACAACTGCATTTCTTCTTAAAGACTTGATCTTTGAATCTTCATAGCATCGTATTGTCTTCTTGTAACTGATAGCATAGTCATGACTTCTTCAGCGCTTTAGCATTTGTGTAGAAGTGTCGTGAATTGATTATGCTAATAAGTATAAACAGAGCTAGTGTAAGATTGTTGATATCAACTCTTCAGCTTTGCTTTCTTTCTTTCTTTCTTTTCTTCTTGTTTCGTCTCAGCATATTCTTTCATGAGTACTGCTCTTTCAAACTGATGAAGCATGAGATCTGCTATGCATATCTTGCATAGCTCGCAGCTCATGATATGAGCTTCTTTCGTTGCAGTGTTGTTGTGATGCAAGTCAGCTCATGAGCTAATGTGAATGACATAGCAGTATCAACATCATCATCATCATCAATGCTCGCGAAGTCTACTCGTTTTCTTAAGATGTACGTTCTTCTTCGCGTCGTTGTCGCTGCAACGTCTGTCACGTCTGCTTCTTCTGCTTCTCTTGCATCTGTTGCGTTGATGACTGAGCTCACGATTTCTGATAAACATATCTATCTCTGCATGTTTTGATAAATGCTGACGTATGTTAAATCATCATGATCAGAAGATCTGATGCTGTCGCTGCGTTCGTCATCTGAGCGTAGTGATGACTCACACGTGTCGTGCTCTCATCGAACGTGCTCGCAAATGCGAGCATTGCTTCAAAGAAAAGCACGATTGCGTGATGAATTTAGTCTTGCGCTCTCTTCAGCTGATGATGCATCACGCTGCGCGAGCGTTGATTCAACATCTCATCGCTCACGCTTGAAATCATCTCGCTCTTCGTCTTTGACAATGAAAGAATGAATAGTTTTTTCTCTCAGCATGTGAGATTGTATTTAATAGTTGAGTAGAGACTTTCATCTCTCTCGTTTTCATCACTTCTTGTCGTTGTCACGTCGCTTCGTCTTCATCTTGTAAGTATCGACTGAAGCAAGCAGTGCGTGACGAGATTCGCTGACGAATAAATAGCTTCTCTCTTCACTTTGATGTTCTCATTCGCGATCGTTGATCGTTTCTTTTCTTCACTCTTTTGCAACGTTCATCGTCTTCTTTTTTAAAAGACATATGTTGCGTGAGATTTTATAATTGTAGTTTAATATCAACTTCTTAGACTCGCGTCTTTGCGCTTTTGATATTCTCTCAATCATGATTCTTACGTGATCTGTCTCTCTTTTTTCCCTTTGACTTCTTTGCAGTCGACTGATGTACTTGTCTTTCTGTCTTGTAGTTCTCAATGATCTTCTTCGCATTGCTAAGATTTTTCATTGATTTTCAGAAGTTTTCGTAGAAAGACGCATCAGCTCATTGAACTAAATACTCAATCTTTTCTTTCTTGATTCGCTGATCAAGTATCTTCTCTATCTTTCATTTCTCTTTCTCTTTTATGAGAATGATCTGCGACTTCAAATTCTCGTCATGCGAGTGTCAGAATTTCAATAAAGAGACATGAAAGATCGAGTGAATTGCATCATATCTCTCAGATAGTTCAAGCTTATACGCTTGCGTATTGATCTTCTTCAATATTCTGAATGATTTCAGTTGTCTGTGATTAATCTTCTTCTTTGATCGAAGCGTATGAATGTTTATACTTTGCAAAAGCACTTTGTCTTTCATCTGAAAGCTTGCAACTTTATGATGAGTGTTATAATATTTTGCTTGCTGCTTTGCTACTCACTTTCATAGTCTCATTAGATGTTCTCTGATACTTCGTAGTCATTCTGCTCACTTCGTAGTCAAGAATGTCTTTCTCTTTAGAACTTTGTTCTCAGATGTCTTTGTGAAGCTTGCAATGTATTTCTTTAAAAGCTCATGTGAAGTTTTTTCAATACTAGCGTGTACGCTGTTGTTATATGCAAACGTCGTCATTGACAAAAGCTTTGATCAGTTATTTATCTTGTAATTGAAATACACTCGCAGATAGTGCTCAAGCATCTGATTTTGTCTTTTTGTTTGATCATCGATTTGCGAATGAAATGCAGTGCTTAGCTTTCGCTTTGCTTCAAGATGTCAACATAAAGTGATTCAGAAATGATTGATAAACAGTGAGTTTCGATTCGATATAATGCTTCGCATCATTTCATGCTGAAATACGAATTCTCGTCATAGCAAATTCACAAGTCTCTTGACGTTCAGATCTTTGATCATCGAAATATAGATTGCATGCTTGATCAACTTATTTATCATTATTAATATAGCATCGCTTGTTTTTTCAATGTATGAATTCTTCGCAGAGAGCATGTCTGTTATGAAATTCATGATCATCATGTGAAATGAATTCACGTTCTCTGAAGATATAGACGTCAGCTTCTCATAGAGCTTATGATGATGCACTCGTACTCGCTGACAGTCTGAACAGATGCGAACATATTTCATCATCTCTTTGAGCATTTTCGATCAGTAATATTTTCTTCTTATCGCAGTCTCAATATGAGCATTTGCGAAATGATCTGCTTCGAGATCATCATGATTCATACGCAGAATCTCATTTCTTGTAGCAGAGTCATTGAGTACATAAACTGCGAGATCACGACGTAGCAGTTTATCATTTCTCATACTTCATTTTAAAAGCTCATTCTTTCTAGATGCAAATCGTTGATGTCACTTCTCATTTGCAATAAAGACGTTTCTTTGTTGTAACTTCAGCAGTCACGCAGTCATTGATTCACTCATCTTCAAATAGAATCTCTTCAACTTCATAATCTGATGAATCAGAAGTTGAAACGACGCAGTGTCTAGAATTCTGCAAGATCTAGCGAGTACTTTCTCATTCAAACACATGACTTGAGTATCTGCAATGACTATGTCATTCAGTTGCGTCGTCAATGCTGCAAGTTTGATCACTGTCAAAACTTCTTCATTCTTTAGCAGTTTAGATTGACATTTCTGATTGTGAAGTTTGTTTTGCAGAGTAGATAGAAAATAATCATTATTCTTCTTACTATCATTCAATTTCATAATGTTGAGTCTTCTTGATGATGCATTCGCAGAGTTTAATTTATCTCTGCGATATTCTATATGAAAGTCAAACGCAACTAATTTCTCAGTTCAACGCATCTGTCGTGCGTTGAGCTTCTTCATCATCATAAAGTAACGAAGATTATTGTGATTTGTTATCATACATATGAGTCGCTTGCTACTCTGAAGATAGTGTTGTCAGTTCTTAAAATCAAGAACTATAGCGTACAGCTCTTTGTCATGCATGTCTCATCATACTTCAGCTTCTTTGAACTTATAACTATAGTACACAATGAAATGTTATTGATCAGTCTTGCTCTTCTGATTAAGCATATCTTCGACTTCGCGATTTGATGCATCAATCTTCATGCGAAGATCTGCATCTTAATCGTAGTGTTTCAAAATGAAAGCATTGACAAAGACTGCTTTCAATCTTTCAAAAGCTTTTCTTGCTTTCAATGTCATTGCGAAGAGCGAATGCATCGTTTTCTTCTTCGCATTCTTGATTAAATCTGTTAAGAGCGTGATGATTTAAGAGAATTCTTTTATAAATTGTTGATAAAATCTTGCAAATCTCAAGAATATGAGAATGTTCTTTGCAGACTTGAACTCAGATCAGCTAGTGATTGCATCGATATGAAACTGTTTCATCTGAATATCTCTTCATTCTATCATGAATCTCAGAAAGATAACTTCGCTACGATTGAAAGTGCATTTTGACAACTTAACATACAGTCGATATTTCAGTAGCGCACGAAGAATCTTGTGCACATGCTTTCAATGCTGCTCTTTCATCTCAGAGTATACTAAGACATCATTCAGATATATCATGCAGCAAATATTCATGAATGACTTAAGCGCGTGATTTACATAGAACTGAAAGATCGCAGAAGCATTTATCAGTTCAAAGAACATCATCTGATACTCAAACTGACTGTAACGTGTATGAAAAGTCATTTTTCATTCATCGCTCTTGCGAATTTGAATGCGATGATAGACGTTGCAAATATCAATTTTGATAAAGTGTCTTGCATGAGCAAAGCGATTCAGCGTCTCAGACAGTAGAGACAATGAGTAATTGTTCTTTACTGTTATTTCATTGAGATCATGATAGTTCACGCATAGACAAAGACTTTCGTTCGATTTCTTTACAAACAACACAGATGCTTTTGCAGAACTACTTGATGAATGAATTCATTTCTTCTCTAGCGCGCTGTCTAGATAGTCTCGTATCGCAGCGAGCTCATCTCATGTCATCTTATAAATAGACTTGATGCGAGACATTTTGCTCTTCATCAGATCAATGAGATGTTTCATCTGATCATGCATATTCAGACTATCAGAAAGAATCTCAGAAAACACTTTCTTGAAATCTTGAATAGCAGAGAGTATTTCTGATTCTTTCGCTTGAAGCGCATTGCATCTCGCAGTCTGATAATCTGCGTTCTGCGATAAGTCATTTGTAGATAGCAGCTGATAAAGCAGAGCTACATAAATCTCTCTTCTTCTCTTAGCTGCAAGCATTGTCAACTCAACAAATTTCAATGTTTCACACAGATTAACTCATATTTGCTTTGCACGCTGAGTGCTGTTTTCTCGATATGATCAGCGACGCTCGCGTCAGCGAATATTCAAGTTGATCTCATCTAATCACGAATAGTCAAGAATTATATCATATTCTCGCATGTTCACAGCATGAAACTCAATGTTTCAGCTCTTGCGAACTTTCTTATGATTGATCAACTCAATATTGATCTGATGTGTATCATAGCAGAAAATTCAACGATCATCAATCATCTGAATCTGTTTCAGAATTGCATGATTCTTCGATAACTTATGCTCTTTTACTCATGATTGCAATATAAAATTTCGCTTGATCTCAGAGTCAATAAGACAGTGAGCTTCGCGCACTTTCTCAGAGACATTTGTCAATATTGATATCATCAGTGCATGTAACAATCGTCTTTTCGTAGTTATATTTAATGATTCAATGATAAACATCACACTTTCTCTTTTTTCATTTCTTCATCATGATTATGAATCTCTTGTCTGAATGCGTAGTTGAAACACATTGAATTATCAATCTTGTGTTTCATCTTCTTGCATGATCAGCACGTAAGATTGAATGAAGCAGCATCTTACTTGAACTCACTGAACTTGAGTGTTGCATCGTCTTTAGACTGCGTGCTTGAAGCAAAGAACTTTGAATTCTTCATTGCAGCGACAGACTTTGTCTTTTCATGCAAGAATTGAAAACTCTTCTGAAATGTTGCACTCTCACTTTGCTGCGAATGTAGCTTCGACAATGCATCAATGTCTCACAGATGCAAGTCAATGTTTATAAGATGCTTTAACAGATCAACATAATTGATAGAGATGTATGAAATGCAAAGAGACTCATTCATGATGATTTTGTTAATCTTCATTCGCAAGTACATCATGCAAGTCTCGTTGAATATATGATAGTTCAGATCTGCGTACAGTCTGATAAGATATTGCTTGAAATTCACGATGTTTTGATTGACTCGCTGCTTTGCAGTCTCAAGTCAACGTTCTGTTTGAAAGTTGCGAATTTCAGAATTGTTAAGTTTAGCACGCAAGTATTCAATGTAGTACTTTCAATTGAGTATCTCATCACAATTGCATATGCTCATCACATGATCTCATCACTGATTGCAAGACTTCTCTGACAAGTATGATGTAGATCATCGCAGCTTCTTTTCTTTCGTGATGAAATCAGATGACGTTGCGACTATGAAGTCTTTGCAGTCTTGCAGTCAGAACATCAAGAAGTTATAGTTTGTGATGCTCTGCTCTCTAGACTCGCGAGATCAATTAGCACGCTTGCGTGCATCACTTTAATAGTGATCATCACTATGTTGATGTTGATGATCAGAGATTGATCGAGTTTCTCACTCAAGTTTCAATATGCAAAGTTGCAAGACAAGCAGTACATTCTGCATCTTCAGATTCTTTAACTGCTTGCGTACTTCGCTTGCTGATTGTCAAGAAATATGATCTGTCTGTTCATTAAATTCTTGCGACTTGAACTTCTCATCTGCGTGTTTGAATGCATGATTCTCAGATCTGTTCTGATGAAACGACGAATTCTCAGTGTGAAAGAAGTTATCACTTCTTTCGATCGTGCAACTTTTAGTGAGTCGCTGCGCGTTTGACATCTTTTACTGAGCAGCTTCGTGCGAATGAAGCAATTAGAACTGTGAGACAACGAGATCTCTTTACATGAAACTGCGTAGTAGAAGATAATAAGATAGCACTCTATTGATGATAGAACTAATTGCTAAGAAATGAAAGCGAAAGCTTGCAGAGTTTTCATCTTCTGTCAAGTCGTTACTTCTATTCACTCATTAGTTTCTTTGATCTAATCTCGCGAGCTAGTCTCGCAGACATGCATCGTTCATAGTCAATGAGATGCATTCTCACAGAGCATCATCAGAATGCAAGCAAAGATTAAGTAATAAACTTTGCAGAAGAGCAAAAGCATCATCAGAATGTAAATGAAGATTAAGTAATAAACTCTGCAGAAGAGCAAGAACATCATTAAAACATAAGTGAAGATCAAGTAATAAATTCTGCAGAAAAGCAAGAACATCATCAGAATGTAAGTGAAAATCAAGTAACAAACTTTGCAGAAAAGTAAAAGCATCATCAGAATGCAAGTGAAAATTAAGTAATAAATCTTTTAAAAGAGTAAAAGCATTATCAGAATGCAAGCGAAGATTAAGCAATAAATTCTGCAGAAGAGCAAAAGCATCATTAAGATGTAAAAAAAGCTTTTGCAGCAAATTTTGTAAAAGAGTAAGCATTGCAAGAAAATAAATCTGATCAAGAAACAGTATTCATCGACTAATAAACATGTTTCACAGAAGATGACATTCTTTTTTGATGTTTAAATTCTTTGTTTGCTGCTAGTTTAAGTCTGTCAAAGAGATTGAAACATTGATCACTGTGTAATACATACTGAAATACAAACATAACAACTTGCAGATACAATACACTTCAATTAACAATAGACTAGCTTAGTCTTTAAGCTGTTATGCGCATCATGTGAGCGCAGATCTTCAACGTGAGCTAAAGTAAATTCATTATGTTTCAACTTTTACAGTATCACATTCACTGCATGTAACACAACTTAATCTTTCATTCATTTGCTCATCATACTCGATGTGAGTCTTTCAATTTGCTTTCATAATCACATAAGATCATGATTTAGCATCATATGTTTCTTTCAACGAGCATCGTCATCAAGATCGAAATATATTCATTGAACTTAATTTCAGTTGATTGAATTTGCATATTTAACATCAGTTGAGTATGCATTTAGTTTATCACGTTAACTCATCTCACATAGTCAAATATTAACATCAATATTTCATCATCATCATTTATTTTATTGAACTGATTTTATTGACTCATTATAATGACTAGTTTACGTCTCAAAAAGAATATCACTATCAGATATCAGAATTCTCAACTTGATGATGAGTGTTCAACTTTCAGAAACATGACAGGGATTCTTAGAATCTTAAACATTGATAAATATCAGCTGAAGAATTTAACAAATCAAGCTGAGCAATGAACTGAAAAGCACACGTCTACACTCAAGCACATCAGATTTAATGAGAAGTCAGTTATTATTAATGAGCAATTAACATCGTTTCTGTACAAGATCAACATGCTTATGTTCAATGATTTTAAAACAAATCAAATTTTCAACATTTTAGTCGCTGTAATTCAATGAATGCTCTACAACAGAAGATGCTTTGAATAGAGATGCGTCAAAAAGATCAACACATCTTTCACTCATACACAAACTAGTTTTACATCATTTTCAGATGATTAATCACTCATCATCATACACAAGATTGTAAAGATTCAACGAGCATCATCTGCATCTGAGTTTTCACAGTTACAAAAAATCATGTCATTTATCAGAACACTTGAAGACGTTGAACTTCATGTAATAATGAATTCACACTTGAATCTGATCATTTCAAAAAAGATCTTGAAAATAAACTTAACTTCAATTGAAGATGTACTTGATCACAATTTACATGATGACAAAGATCAATTTTATAATGTTTCATTTAAGATGTGAATTGAAATTCTCAAAGATGATATCAGCTACATTGAGATGAACACTATCATTTACATCATAGATGACGAAATCTCAAAAATAAATTCAGACAGAACTTTTTGAGCTGCATTACGCGATGTCTTGAATCAATTTAATTATGCTGCTCGCTTTAATGTGACTTATGCTACATCATATTCTGATAGATCAGAAACACATGTATGTAAACAGCAAACTAATAATCAGTGCAGAACTCACAGACAAAACTTCATCAATCTCAGTTTCTCGTCAAGAGCACATGAGATTTATTGATGTTAACAAAAGTAAAAAGATTAACAAAGTGACAAATTGAAGAAATGAGATCAACACATTATCAATCAATCATGAAATGACAATTGATAATTCAATAAATCATGTATATTAATAAAGATTGACAAGAATTTTAGATTTCATAGAGCAGAATTGAATAAACTCTACTTATGTTTAAGAGCAGTCAGCAGTCATTAGCATGAAAGAGAGCGATGCAAATGACACAGCTGTTCTGATTACAACGAAGAATAATGTTAATTCAGCTGACGATGCAGCGAAATCTAATAAATTTATGAAGTGTGTACATTTACAGCGAACTGACGATGAGTGAAGATTTCACGAACGAGAATCAAGTAGTTCATATACTAGATCAACAGCAATTCAAACTCAAAGACATGAAAGAAGTCAAAGTAAATGAGACAATGATCTCGACAATGAATGAGATCAACACGTCAATAATTAATGTTGCATTGAAAGTCAATAGATTGAAAAGATGTGTATAGTAGCAACGTTGAATTGACAAGAGTGAAGATCTCACAAACGAGACTCACATACTCTTAATCTTTTCACGAAAGTGATCAAGATTCAATCATTCAAAGAAAGATGTAACAAGCATCACATTAGTTGATCAAACATTGTCTTATGATAAGTCAATGAAGTATGTGTATGAACGACAGACTAACGACAAGTGATCTTTACAAAGAATGATGAAAGTTCTGAATCATTGCATTCAAAGTGATGAAAGTCTGATGACAAGATGCAAACTTAAGAAAATAACATGTCGATGTCAACTTTAAATAAGTTTAACATTTCAGCTTCAAATGTTGATCAATCAATAAACATAAGTTCAAAATTGAAGTATGATAGTTCTTCATCAAAGAAAAACAAAATCATCAGCTCACATTAAAATTCAACAAGTTGAGTTGAACAACATGAAGTAACTGTATCATCTTCATCTCAGCAGATGAAATCTCAATAAAACATGATGATCTTTGATTATTCAGTTACAGAAGATCTCACAAGAGAGTCAAATCATGCGCGATCAAACATGAATCTCAATGATGATAAAGATAGTGAGCAGAATTTGAAAAAGCATTACGTGAGATGATTGAAATATCAAAGTCGATCTTGTTTCTTGATTAACAAGATTGAACAAACTCATGATGAAGATATCATTGACTGTTACAAAGCATCTTCATGAAGAAGACAGATGACGAAATTATGCTCAATTATTTCTGCATGATCTTAATCATGTTGAATCTCAGTCATGTATACATTTGCAAAGAATGAACACATCACTCTTTTTATATCAAACTTTTGAGATTTTTGTGATGTTTAAAATAAAAATGTTCATGAAAAAAGAATTCAATGTCAATGATATGAATCTTGAAAAGATAAACATGAATTTTAGCAAGATTAAGAATGAAGTATGCTAATTTATTAATAAGACAATAAAGATTCTTGAATTGATTTGTCTGAATCGTTTATTGCACATAGCATATGACGAGATCAACGATGCTCATTACAAGAAGAAGTTCAATGAATATCTGAAAGAAGACACTCTCAGTACATTTCAGTCTAGAGATGCAAAGTGCTCTTTTGATAACAAGTTGAAAATTGAGTGTTCATGTGTGAATGCAAGCTCATTTGCACATCTTATATCATTGAAATTTGTCAATCTAGTTATCATTTTGTCAGTCTTGATCATCAACTTACTAAAGAAGATTTGAATTCATCTCAACAAGAACAATGATTTATTACGTTGACAGATTCATCACGCATATTGTGATGCAAAGATGAACGCGCTAGTCATCAGATTGACATGAACAGATAGAGATCTTCTAATAAAACAAGAGCAAGCTAGTTTTAGTCTCATATATGTGATCACAATAAACATGTACAAGACTCACGTTGCAGCATTGATGAAAAATTAATATCAATTTGAAAGAGCAACTTCTAGATCAAAACAATCACAGTCAATATGACAGCTCTGAAATATAAAATGAGATTGATTGATTGCAGATGAGATGCATAAAGAGATGATTTAAACATTCAAAATCATTAATCTATTTAAAAACATGAATGAAAAATCTTGTAAGTGATTTGTTACAGATACACTCTTTGAATGATCTCTCATACAAATGATGACATAAATAAACATGCTGATGACAGACTCAATGATGAATCAACATGAATCAAGATGAAAAGAAAAAAAAGTTCATCGAGTCAATTTGATATACTGTACATACAAAAATTTGAAAAAGATGAACAAGATACATATGAAAATCATCAATCTTCAAAAGAAAGATCATCAAATCATTAAGAAGTACATCAAAAAGCTAGAGATCATGTGTGATACATTATGATTATGACGTGACATCAATCTATCAAAGTTTTTCAACTCTTCTCTTACAAATGTGAAATTGAATAAGCATCAAGATGTTGATTGTGAACTTTCATCAATGTTCAATGAACTTGTTAATTTCTCAGTGATGACAATCATTGAACAACTTCAAAAGAATAGAAATAGAAAAACGTAAGAGTAAAGAGCACAAAAGTGCATTGAAAATCAATTTCAAATTAACATCAACAATTGAATGATGAAAGTTTATTGACTCAAAGTACTTAGCACATTCTTGCATCTTGAACAACTTTCAGAGATACAGTTACTTGCATTCTCTGAAGAAAAAGATTGAAAGAAGAGATATGTTCACTTTGAAACAGATCATTTCTACGACTTGAAGAGAGTTGAGTTTCTTTACAAGAAGCACATTCTTGAAATTATCTTTGAGATGAACTGTATCAAGATCAAAGTAATCAATGAATTCATCAATCATGTCTGAAACAAGAATGAGAAGATTGTATTCTGTATCATGAGTTCTATGAATGCACTTATTCTTTATTGAGTAAGTGACAAAGTCTCTACTTTCTGTTAATGTCGTTCTTGAAAGTTATCATGCATATAGTGAGAGAAAACATGTTTGACATGATTACTAATGTCTAATTATGTAGTACTTTCAACTTGTTCTTAAAGTTTCAATGACTTTGATAACTTCAAAATTGTTTAAATTTAAAGTGATGAACATAGTTTGATTGTTTCAAGAAGACTTGAAAAAACTGCAGAAGTATTTAAATAAAAAGTCATCATGCTTTATCATTGACACTATCAAATTAATCAATGTTGATTACAATTTACACAGAGTCAAGAGACTAGTTCAGATTGATTTGAAATGAATGAAGAGAAATCAAGCACAGATCAAGAAAAGAGTCAATCATCTTTAACAACATAAGAAAACTATCACTTATGACTTGCACTGCATAGATTTGCAGATCGAAATACTGATATACAACAGACAGAATCATTGAGCATATCTAATGAACATGACATTGAAATTCAAAACATTTCAAGTTAAAGAATTAATCAAAGATATTGAAGATGATGATAATGATGAAGATGATCACATTGAACTCAGTGACAGAATGAAAAACGACGACTGCACATAAATCACATCGCTTCATACATGTGCATCAAGAAAGCGCGATGTGTTACTAGTTTATCAGTCTATATTATAAATAGTTGTACTCACTATTTCTTCTTTGACATTCACTGATATATTCATCAAAACTTATTGAAATCATAAAAAAATTTATATAATCAACACTAAGTTCTGTGATTCTTGATGATGTTGCAGATATTGCTTCAATGATTCAACAAATCTTCAACGACACAGACAATATTGCTTAAGCATAATTACAAATTCTCATTTTCGTTCTTTCAAATAGATTCATTTGAATAGCTCATTAAGAAAATCATGACTACTCAATCAACATTGTGTCTGAATGTGTGCAGATCAACAATGATTTGAAGAAGCAGACGCAGTATCATTTCATAGATTAACAACAATGTTCATCTGTACTGATCTTAGCTACGATCATTCTGCATCTATGAAACGCAGCAGAGTTTAGAAAACTTCGCTCATAGTAATGAAAGTGTCTGTCAAACGTCAGCAATCTTACAATTTGAAATCACGCTTCTATTACATCATTAGTATCAATCATGAAAAGAGATAGATGAAAAACTACAAGTAAGAAAAGTGCACTCTTCTTAAAAATCATGAATCTTGAAGTTCAAGTCATTTACATGAAAATGTGCACTTGAAAAGTCTTCTCATACTTGTCAGACATTTACATACTGCAGATGATGCAAACATAAATGCAATCAATGAAGATCTGAAGTACAAAAGTATAGAAATGTTTTCTCAGAAAAGAGAAAAAGTGTTGTTGATGTACATGAAGAATGCATGATACTTTATTTATATCATACTTTGACTCAAAAGTTGACTTGACTTCTAATGTTCAAAAGTTGAGTATTAGCTCGCTCATTTGCAAATTTGCATCAACATAAGTAATTCATGTTTTGTGATGATGACTCACTCAAAACTCATCATCATGAATACAGAAGTCACAATTTGCAAGATTTAAACTCATGAAAGTCATTTGCAAAGATTCTGACTTGAAGAGCGTACTGATTACAATCATCGCAATTGATTATCAACAAAATCAACAATGTAGTTGCTTGATTGAAGAAGACACAGATGCACTTTGCTTCATCATGATCATAATAGTCAAGTTTTATGATCTTCGAGCGATTATCATTAAGATATTAAATGCAATCGAGAATGTTAAATTCAATGACTTTCATATATCTTGAAGATTACATGATGATTAATGACATCAAAGCAGACATCATGAGTTCAATGAATCTGTCTCACAATTCAATGAATCATACATCAGTTAAACTTACGAAAACGACAGATTGACTCTGAAACATCATCTCATCAGAAGCTATGAGAACTCAATCATCAAAGTTGCACATCAAAAGATGAAATGCTTTCTTTATATATTATATATATATAGCTAGAATCATGACTATATACAGCTTATCAAGACATACAAGACATTATCACTTATATTTGAGTAACTGTCTTGCTTTGCTCATCATTAATAAAAAGTTTTACTGCTTGATCTTGCGCTTCGTCATCAATCACTCATTACATGCACTAATGTGATGAATTGACTCAATGAGATTATTCTGATCGCGTTTCTCAATATCTTCATGATTGCACATGTCTAAATCTTGCAAGAATGTTTTCTTCATGTTTCTTGCATGAGATGAAATATGCAAGCTAAAGTTATTCAATCATTGCATTTTAACAAAGCTGTAAAGTATCTGTTTGCAAAAAAAATCATCTTCTGCAAGATCTTAAAGCTACTTTTGTTGTATATTATAGAAAGTCTGAATAATCTTGTCTCTTTGAAGATAGTAAATAAATACTCGATACAATTGAAAATCTTGAATGTTCATGTCATGTTGATCAATGAACTTTGACATCACGCTCAACATCATCAACTCATGAACATGAAAGAAACTTTCTGTCACTGAATACTCTACATTTGTTCAAGAACTTGTAAATCACAACATTAAATTTCTAACAGCAATTGCGTTGAATGAAAAGAGAGATTTTGCAAAACAATGTCATTATACAATCATGAAAACGAAATCTTTCTATCTACTTTTTGTATAAAGCACATGACTCGTTTTCTTCACTGCAAAATGCGATGCTCACAATCTCTTCATACATACTGAGTGTTTCTTGATCTTTGATCTCACGAGTTAACAAAGATTTTCAATTTCAAAAATTACATTCAATGTGCTTTTGCGATTCAAGTATGATGACAGTTTAATCAATCAAGTCAGACTTTAATGTTCTGTTAAGATGCTAAAAAAGTATCAGCGTATCTGCTTTAAAATCAGTTAAGCACACGTAATTGATTTAACTCAAGATCGAAGATCATGAAAAGTCAGTTCATAGAATCTTTCTAGCAACTGTGTCAGATTACTGCAAAGCTCAGTTCTCTGATGAGTGAAATCATTTACTTGCACATCAAGCGAAGATACAAGTCAAAAAGATGACATTTACAACGCTTTCACAAATGATCGATTTCATGTACATCGATATAGTTAACTGATCTCAGATTCATGATTTTGAAAATAATAATGAAATTGCAAAAAGCTAAATGAGTTATTGAATTTGCTGCAAACAATAAATATGTGATTACTTGAGATCTTGCACACTATGATTGAGAACAAGATCATCGAAAATGCAATAATTTAAATCAGATCAGATAATGTGAAATTGATTCAAGATATTGCAAAGAATGTTAACGTGTCAAGTCTAATTAGTCATTGCAATGCATTTATAGCGAATAATTCGAGCTTTGTGAAGACTGCAAGAAGTCAAAAGTAGCGATGAAAATGATGAAATCAATAGAAGAAGAGTTTGAGCTGTTGTTGATATAATGTCAAAGAATGAGAGAATGAGTCATCGTTGAAAATCTAGAGTAAGTACAACAATGACATTCATTGTAGCAACGCTTTATACTATAATCTGTCTATAAATAAGTCTCTGTAAATATATATAATATACATAAATAGAAGAATCAACATATGCAACATAAGCAACGAAAGTGAGATTCATTTCAGAGACATATGAACGAACGCAGATTTTATCGACAAAAGCAGAACTCAGTCAGGCGATCTCAGCTTAAACCTCGATTTTATTCAGCTTTAAGCGACAAATGTTTCTTTCGCTAAACTCTAAAATTTAGTTCACTTTACAAACTGCAAAAGTAAGAAGTATTATACACGCTTTTTGTAGAAAAAGCGGTTTTATTCTGACTCTATCTTCAAGACTGTTTTCGCTAGCAATGAGACATGAGTATAATTTAGCATTTGTCGCTGAATTCATAGTCTGCATCTGTGAAAAGCAGGCTGGTAACAAGATTAGTCGTGAGATTGCAACATTTGGGCTTCTGAAAGTGCTTGCTATCATGATCTCAGCGTTTAGCTTTGGTTCTGCTCAGATGTCTGCTAAGCGACGACGAATGAATAAAACAACAAAGTGAACAAATAACAATCAAGAAGAGGCTCGTTGATCTTTGAACGACGATCGTATTGCAGAAGTGCTTAGCCACTGACTTTCTATAAGTCTCAAGAACGAAATGAATCAGCTCATTGCAAAATTGAAACAAGAAGTCGATAGAGCTGATTCTGTTGCTTTGACGCAGGTCATGATTCCTTCTCTTAGAAATCTACCACAAGTCATGCATGACCAAGCTATTTCTCTAGTGAAGAAGAACTATCAGGAGCTATGTAAACAGGTTGTAAGCCTCTATGTCTTTCGCTATGTTTGCAGGAAACCTCAACGGTCTCTCAATTGAATTCGTTCTAAGAAAGGCTGCGAGTGTAAAGAGTGCGTACACCTTGACCTTTTCCTGAATTCGCCTACTAGGCAGACAATGGGATTCACGACCACTGGCTCAAAACGGAACCATATTGAGGATCGCGTTCGTGGTTTAAACGAAATCCGCATGTCCGGGAAGAAGAATGATAGAGCTTCACACACGCTGATTCTCATGGATTGGTGGCAATCAAGCCATGATGCATGGAGTAGTCGCTGCTCATCAGCTCTTGCTTCAGTCAAATAGTATTGGCATCAACAACTTGAAACAGCTTCTTGGTGACAAATATGATGAGCTTGTCGACTTGCGTCAGGTTAAGCTGACCGTTCCAGCAGTTGCTGCGCCATGAACTTCTTTCAGCACGAAGTCTCAATTCAACATAATTGATCTTGACGAAGAGTGATAGCTGACTTCTTGTCAGTTCTTGCCTAGTGTTTATGTTTTCAGAGGGTTTTGATCAGTCCTGTTTGAAAGATTGAAGTACCGCTTATTACAGGGTAATTTGTCATGATTTGCTTGCGTATATATTCAGGTATTCGATCAAGCATCTTAACATCTCCTCAGCAATCAAGGTGTTGGGCAACTAGTAGACCTTCTGCATCGTTCTGCAAAATTTTCATTCCCCCATCGTTTTTCTAAATCACCACCGCTTGTCCCAGGGGTTTCAGAAAGCCCGCAAACAACAATCGACAGTCAGGCCGGCCAGGTCAGCTATCAGACTAAGCCGCGACTCGGTTATGAAAGTAATTTTTTCACTATATGAATAAGTTTCTTTGCCCAGTTCCTCTTATCGCACAAGCTTTGTAATTGAACGCGAGAAAACACTTATACTATATAGCAAATCGAATAGTCTATTTGTTCAATCAAATATCTCTGTGAAGATCGATGGTTGTTTACTGGTGTTCTGCACTCTAATGATTAGTCGCTACAACTCGCTTTCAATACTTTAATGTGCTCAAAGTTTCTTTTGATAACGGATGAAGGCTCTAAGAATGGTATGCTTGGCATTTACACCACATCTTTACCCTGTTGCAAGCTCTGCTAAGGAATCGTGCGAGTTGTCTGGATAGGAGCCTGGCACGCCTGGGGTTAACGGGCGGGATCGTGGGTAAAAAGGCACGCAACGTCCCATTCAGCACAAGATTATGCTCTTTCAATTTTGACACATTCATTCAATTGTGTCATCATTGTAGTGGAGCTCGCAGTGTCTTCACACCAACGTTTATTAGAAGGTGTGTCCTTGCCCTGACATTTCTGCGAACAAGGTAAGGCTTCTGAAAAGTCGGCTTTGGGAAAGGTAACTCACGCTTGGGCCGGACTGAGGGCGGTGACTGGATCATGCCTCGAAGGATTGCACGACTCGAATATCTGGTCCACTTGGAGTGCTGGCGGGTTGCGCAATCTCGCACTCGTCTAATTCTTTCAAAGTGTCGCCCGAGCATGTCACCGTGCGGTCCACCAAATGGTCGTGGCGCATTCTAGACTTCAGTCTTAAAAGCGTAGCCGTTGGCATAGTCGATAACTCAACGTAAGGAGCTCTGTTCAGAAGTTTCGTCAAATGCTCCAGTGAGTTTCGTTGATGCTGAGGTGAAACCCTAGCCCGAGAATTTCCTGCCGTGAAAAGGGACCGGAATGCAGTCATCGAGTTTGCCACTATTGCAACGCAAGCTTTCAAGCCAACCCACAAATCGATTCGAAGATCATCTTGTTGACCATTCTTAAGCTCGTGGCCAGCGGCTCTGACAATATTGGCTATGATGGCAAAGACGCTAAGACAGAGAAGAAATTCGAGTTCGACTTTTCGACGAAGGTTGATTTGAACGCTCCAAAGCAATAGAACAGGTATGGAGATCATTAAGAACAGTCAGCGGACTGCAAGGTTCACATAATTCTATTAGCGGTTTTTTTACCCAGAATATCTGTTAGTATTGATAGAACAACAGATACATAGAGGGCTGCGGCTTCGATCTTCTGAATAGAGGGTTTTGAGAAACAGCTCTCTGTTGGTTACAGAAACTGTTCAGTATGCCACAGTCAAATGTTCTGGCTGGTTCGCTTACCTATGATATGAACATCGAACGTCGAACAAATCATGAAAGGTGTGCACATGCAAACAACCGCACAAGGTATAGTAAAGATGGTAACACACCACCACCATATACGAAGTCTGTCTGTTCGTTGCAACAAAATTCGAAAGAAAAACAAGAATGAGAACTTGACTGGAAACGCTGGCATACAGGAAAATAATAGAAGAAGTCAGGAAAATAAGGTTCTTCACATGTTGCTGCACCAGATCAGGAGGCGGATATTCTACACCAGCCCCTACATTGATAGAGGTTTGACCATAGGGTAGAGCAACCAACCGGCCACAAGTAAAATCGTGGCTAGAATGAAGAAGCCGTCGTCGACGAAGAGCCGATGAAATTTGCTGATTTTAGTGTATATGCGCCCGACAGCTATCAGAAGCGTTATGCTCAGAGTCACTTCAGTCATGATCTACTCGTCTTTGCTTTAGTACGATTGCCGGCGATGGTCTCGCGGTGAAGCCCCATCTCAAAGCCAGCGACATTTATTTTCTGGCCAGTGTCTGTCATCTTAATTCTGCTTTTCTCGAAATAGAAAAGGCGCACCAATATTGAGTTCTGTGTGAAGTCAGGAATTAGCGTATGCAGAAAGCTATGAATTCCTTGGCATCGCAATTGTCGCGCCCCCCCCCAAATTTACTATTGAATTCAGACATTCTTGACATTCTCAAATCTCAACGCTCTATTGTATAAATCAATAGAAAATTCAAAACAGGTAAATTTGAAGCTGTTCAAATCTTTCACAGTGCTAACATTCTTTTAGCCTTCTTGACTCTCAAAGCCATCATGTCATCGTCACGTCGAAGTCAGAATCTATCTCTGAAGAATTCACTCATTCTCTCAAGCATCTCATCAAGATCGAAGAAACCTTCTGACAAAGTCAAAGCAGACGCTGCTGACAAAGTCAAAGCAGACGTTGCTCGTAAAGTCAAAGCAGACATTGCTGCTAGAATTATTGTAGAGACTGCTGTCAAAGCAAACACTGCAGACGCTGCTGTCAAAGTCAATTGTCTTCGCAATTTCAAGAGATATATCATTAATAATTCAAAAGCAGCGAAGAAAGCACGCAAGATTTACATTGCTGAGCTTCAGTGATGAACGAATGCTGCAGATCGTGTCAGAGCTCAGATAGAACAAGAGAAAAGAGTTCAATCTGCAAAGATTGCTCGATTTGATGAAGAAGAGACTTTACATCATCATAAAGAGAAAAGAGAAGTTAAAGACATCATCAACGAACTTTTTACTTCAAATATTGAGATTATGAAGTTGAAGAATTGAATTGTTGATTCAACGCTCAAGATTTTCATCTGTCTTCAAGTCAATAAATGAATTGAATGATCAACTTTCATAGAAACTCAAACTAGTAATTTCTTTAATATATGAGACTTTAAGCAATTGCTGAAGAATGCAATCAGCAAAAAAAATGATCATAACAAGAAATGAAAGATGTGAGATGACAAAATCTTTTTACATGAAACTGTGTAGTAAAAGATAATAAGATAGCATTCTATCAATAATAGAACTAATTGCTAAGAAATGAAAGCGAAAGCTTGCAGAGTTTTCATCTTCTGTCAAGTCATTACTTCTATTCATTCATTAACTTCTTTGATTTAATCTTGCAAGCTAGTCTTGCAGATATGCATTGTTCATAGTCAATGAGATGCATTTTCACAACTGCATTCTTTCTTAAAGACTTGATCTTTAAGTTCTCATAGCATTGTATTGTCTTCTTGTAGTTGATTGTGTAGTTATGACTTCTTCAGCATTCTAACATCTGTGTAAAAGTGTTGTGAATTGATCATGCTAACAAGCATAAACAAAGCTAGTGTGAGATTGTTAATATTAATTCTTCAGCTTTGCTTTCTTTCTTTCTTTCTTTTCTTCTTGTCTCGTCTCAGCATACTCTTTCGTGAGTACTGCTCTTTCAAACTGATCAAGCATGAAATCTGCTATGCATATCTTGCATAGCTTGCAGCTCATGATATGAGCTTCTTTTGTTGCAGCGTTGTTGTGATGCAAGTCAGCTCATGAATTAACATAAGTGACATAGCAGTATCAACATCTCATCATCATCATCACTATCATGATAAGTAGCAGCATTTGCGCTCACTGAGATCATGCTAACATGCTCGCGAAGTCTGCTCATTTTCTTGAGATGTACATTCTTCTTCACGTTGTTGTCGCTGCAACATCTGTCACGTTTGCTTCTTCTGCTTCTTCTGCTTTTCTTACGTCTGCTGCATTGATGACTGAACTCATGATCTTTGATAGACATATCTATCTTTGCATGTTTTAATAAATGCTGATGTATGTTAAATCATCATGATCAGAAAATCTGATGCTGTCGCTGCGTTCATCATCTGAGCGTAGTGATAATTCACATGTGTTGTGCTCTCATCGAGCGTGCTCGCAAATGCAAGCACTGCTTCAAAGAAAAGCATGATTGCGTGATAAATCTAGTCTCGCGTTCTCTTCAGCTGATGATGCATCGCGCTGCATGAGTGATTATTCAACATCTCATCGCTCACGCTTGAGATCATCTTGCTCTTCATCTTCAATAATGAAAGAGTGAGTAGTTTTTCTCTCAGCATGTGAGATTGTATTCAACAGTTGAGTAGAGATTCTTGTTTTTCTCATTCTCATCATTAAATCTGTCATCAAGTTAAAGTTGAGTTGAGTTGAGAGAAATCAACTTAACTTAATTCTGAGTTCAAGTTGAGATTGAGTTAATCTTTCTCAATCTGAACTCAATTCAAAATTAAGTTAAGTTGCTTGAACTTGATTTCTAAAAATAGTATACTTACTCATATGCACAGAATTTTCATGCAAACTGAATTCAAACTTGATTTCTAAAAATAGAATAATTACTTGTATGCATGAAATTTTCGCGTAAACTGAATTTTCACGCACTCTAATTTAGAAAGATTAGCAACAAATAGTATTGACTTTGACGTGCTAAAATGACATCAATATAGATAGTTTTAGTTAGCATGCGTGAAAATTTCGTTTGCGCTGAAATTTCATGCATACAAGTAGTTAATCAATTGACTTTACATTTAAGGGAAAAAAAACTAAAGTTCTTGACAAAAGCAATAAGAATTAACTTAAATTATGCGTGAAAGCAATAGTATCACTAACAGTGTGACAGTGCAAAAATTGTATTTACAATCTATTTGTCTTGCGACAGCGTTGCATTCTGATTGCATAGTAACATGACTATCTACTTCGTCATGTAATTTGAACAAGCTTCAAATGTAAACTTTTCGCTTGTAAGATGAAAAATCAATCTCATATTCTTTGCTTGAATGATTACATGCTTTGCATGAATTGTGCAAAGATTGATGTCTGTTAAGTAATCAGTATTTGAATCGCAAAATTGATTGCAAAATTGATTGCAAAATTGATCATGAAACTAATCTTCGTACATCGCAACAAGTCACGCTTCTGTTGTCTTCTGCAATGTCTTTATAGCTTTTGATTGAAAGCGAAGATTAACTTTAATCAATTCATGATACACTTCGCGAATCACACGCTGAAACAACAGCTTTGAAATAAGTAAGTTGATTGTTCTTTGATATCGATGAATTTCACGAAGTGTTACAGTTTCTTTGCAATATTTTCGCATTTTCTTGAGCTTGATAAGATCACTTTTTATGATGACATTAATAACACAAGCTGACTCAATGAGTCGAACATTCTAACATATGATCAGCGTCTTTGAAATCACTTTTGCAATCATTTTTGCAATCTAGTAAGACTCAAAACTTACTCTGATGAGCTTCATCTTTCTGTCATCAGTTTTTGACTTCACTATTAACTGTTTTTGAAGCATCTTTTTGACAAATTGCTTGTTATGAGGTTTTTTACTGAATGATGATGAGAATGATGATGATGAAGATGATGATGATGAGCTTGACAATGATGATTCTGAGCTGCTTGACAATCGCGATCTATTGTTTGACTCATGATCGAAATTTGATCTTGTAAGCTTGAATTTAGAATTCGCTGTGATATTATTTCTACTTTGCAATCAGTTTTGCAACATCTGCAATTTGTAAAGAGTGACAGAGACAAATTTTAGCGCTTTTAATGATCAATATTTCAAATATTCATTTAATCTCATGTTTCAGATTTGCGTCACTTTTAGCTGATGTATATTCATAAAAGCATCAACATCTCTAGAACTTTTAAGAGCGCAGTATGCATCTTTGATATTTGATTCAATAAACATGATTCTGATGTTTGATTCAACAAACATGATTCTGACACTTGTAGCATTGATAGTTGCAACGTTGAATAATTAATTTAACTATCTAAATAATAGCTATTTACACAGTTTAATATATGCGCTGAGAAAGTCAATGAAGAAGTCAATGAAGAAGTTAATGAGATAGAAAGTCATGTAGAATGTTCAATATGAAGTCACGTAGAATGTATGATAGAGTCATATTTGATGCTCGATAGAGAACAAAGTTGATTCTTGAATGATGTGTAGAAAGATCAATAGAAAGCTTGATTGAAAGATCAGTAGATAGCTCAATGAAAAGCTCGATCGAAAGATTAGTAGAAAGCTCGATCAAAAACTCAGTAGAACGCTCGATTGAAAGATCAGTAGAAAGATGATGATAGCTCAATAGATAGCTCAATAGAAAGTTCGATCGAAAGATCAGTAGAAAGATCAGTAGAAAGACAATGATAGCTCAATAGATAGCTCAATAGAAAGTTCGATCGAAAGATCAGTAGAAAGATCAGTAGAAAGATTGATGATAGCTCAGTAGATAGCTTAGTAGAACGCTCGATCAAAAGATTAGTAGAAAGATGATGATAGCTCAGTAGATAACTCAATAGAAAGTTCGATCGAAAAATCAGTAGAAAGATGATGATAACTCAGTAGATAACTCAGTAAATAGCTCAGTGAAAAGCATTGTTTGAAGCATTGTTTGATCTGTGTTATGCGTTCAATCGACGCGTATTTTGAAGCATGTAAAGTGTTCAATAGAAAGCTTGATAGAAAGTTCAATATTGATTCATGAAGAATGCTTTCTGTTGAGCTAATTAGCAATGAATAATGAAGTAAGATCATGAAGTAGATCATGAAGTAAATAATGAAGCAAATAATTTGTGTTTAAACACGTTGCATAAAGCATGTTTTGAAGTGAGTAGATTGACTAGTAGATGAACGAGTAAATAGCTGAGTTAATAGCTGAGCTGTAGCTGAGTTGATAGCTGAGATGATAGCTGAATTGATAGTTGAACATGTAAGTATTTTGATTGTTGTTGTTCTGAAAGATAGAAACTATAAAGAAAGAAAGAAGATGAAAACTTTGAACTCTTTAGCGTCAACTCTATAAAGCTCGAAGCGAAGATTATCGAGTAGATAAGATAGATAGCTGAGCATTTGAGATGACGAGTACTATAGATAGAAAATCATGTAGAAAGCATTGTTTGAAGCACTGTTTGATGTGTTTTATGCGCTCGATTGACGCGTTTAGTAGAGTATTTGATAGAACTTTTGATAGAGAGTTTGATAAAGTACTTGATAAAGTGTTTGATAGAGCTTTTGATAGAGCGTTTGATAGAAAGTTTGATAGAGTATTTGATAAAGCGTTTGATAAAGTATTTGATAGATTGTTTGATAGAAAATTCGATAGAGAGTTCAATAAAGCGAGAAGATGAGCGAGTAAATGAGCGAGTAGAGTGCTGAGCATGTAGATGAGCGAGTAAATGAGCGAGTAGATGAGCGAGTAAATAAGCGATTGTCAACATATGCAACATATGCATGAAAGCGAAATTCAGCTCAGTGCATATGAACAAACGCAGATTTTATCAACAAAAGCAAGATACAGTTCAGAGACATATGAACAAACACAGATTTTGTCGACAAAAGCAGATTGCAGTCTAACAAGATCAGCTTAAATTCGAATTTTATTTCGCTTTAAGTGATAAATGTCACTTTAGCTAAACTCTAAAATTTTGTTCACTTTACAAACTGTCGATGAATCAATTCAAGAGTAATAAGAAATGAAATATATACATAAATTCATGCAAGTTGAAGAATTCATTTGAATTCAAAATAGATTTCAAAATCTTGTCAGTTGCAGAATTCAAGATGCTGAGTAGCGTTTTGTTGTTAAAGTTAAGCTCATTGTTTCTGTATTGCAATCAGTTTTGCAATCTTTTATAAACTCGTAAGACTGATACATAACTTACTGAGCTGTTGCGATCATGATTGCAGTATGTTGTTGTTGTTTGAAGATAAAAGAAGAAAAAAGTTGATGATTACACGACTTAATTAATGTTGAAATGATGATGATTTAAATCTTAAAACCTTAAATCAAGATATCAAAGTTTAAATTTTATATCTCATCATTGCGATTAATCTTCACTATTTCATCTCATTATCTAAATCACTACATCATTACTTTTACAAGTTAACTACTGTTTTGCATTCACAATGATATTTACTCACAAGCGTAAGACTATTGAAGATTATTTCAACAATATACATTCAAAAAAGACTAGAACTTGTGTGCAAAATATGACAGATAATGAGAAGAAAATTGAAGATGTGAAAAACAAAGATAGAAATATTTATTTCTACTGAATTAAGCAATTCAAAAAATCGAATGTCTATCTACAAGCATCAAATGATGATCGTGAGTTCTTGTTGACTGCGCATGTGAATAGCAAATGAAATCAATGATATTTTTTGCAATCTTTTTTGCAATCAAATATTAATAAATTCATAGAATTGCGAAAGAAAATACAGTGAATCATGTAAGAACATGTCTCGATGTCGCAAGTCTCAATCAAGATTCTTTGATACTAAGCGCTTGTTTCAATATGAGTGTGAAGAGTTGTCAATGAGAGAAGTTCTCTGACATTAATGATGTTCAGACGAAAGAATGATATCAGATGAATGACTTGCTTCTGAGCGAAAAGTTCAAGATGATGATGAACGAGAAGATGATGAATGACTTGAATGTCATCAGAGAAGCATTAACAGTGAAGATTCTTCAACAGTTTCAGAATTTCTGAAAAGATGTAGCATGTCGTCTTATTGTGTAAGTTTTTGACAGTTCTTTTTGTAATTTTGTTTACAACATGATTATTATTTCTTTTACTATTTGAACTTTGCTCTTGATTTTGCTCTTGATGTTGCAATCAATTTTGCAATCAATTTTGCAATCAATTTCGCGACTTGTATTTCAATATTTATACTAACATTGTGACATATAGAAAAGCAGAGAGCGATCAGTATCGTTGAGTCTTCTTCAGAAATTATCATACCTCTCGAGATCACAAATTAACATCAAAGCGCTTTCGAGAATTATTCATCACGTCTGAGAAAACTCTATGACGTGTAGTATGATCAAGAAGAAAGACGATTAAGAACAAGTCATGCAAGTGAATTGTGCTATCAGATCAGACTGAGAATTTATCAACAAATTTTGACTACAACAAGTATGAATAAACATCAAATATTTCACACAAATTGACATGTGAAATCTGAAAAGTAATATTCAAAATTAAGAAGTCAAGTAATCTTTTTGATTCTCTTAATACTCATATCTTAGAAATTAAGTGTTTCTAAATCAATAATCTAGCTAGTTTCGCAGTCACAAGCTGATAGATAGAATCATTTATTGCATGCAGCATCACATGATATTCTCATGTAATAATTAAATAACAGAAGTGAACAGAAGAATTAAACATTCTTTTCGCATAATTTTGTGCAACGATTATTTCGTACTTCAGTTCATCTCTGTATAATTATTTTCTTGTATTTGTAATAAGCTTTTTAGTCAATCATGATGTTTGAAATCTATTAAAATGTGCTAGTTTTTAGAATAATTAACAGTTAATTTAAAAGATAAGAATTAATCAGTCACAAGTCAACAGTGACGCACGATTAAGATTTGCATTGATTTTCAAACTTTAAGCTTAACGACGCTTGAAAAGTCAAACTTGTTTTCAATTCTTTTTGCAACTCTTTTTGCAGTCTCTTTCTCATTTAACTTGCTTATTATGTGATTCTCTTGAATGAGAACATCAAAATTGCAAGCAAGTATAAACAGTTCATTCAGTTCTATAAATATATCTTCAGAGAATCTTAACGACAGCAAGCATGATAGTGCTCGATTCTCTTCTTCTAACGTTGCTTTTATCGTGCTCTTCGAACTGCAGTCATTACACGATAAATAATATGTGCTATACGATTATGAGCAAGAATATCAACATATATTTCAGAATTGATGAAAGCAAACTCAATATGCAATGCAAGTAGAACGAAAAGTATTAGACTATCATCATTCAAAGTGAATCTCACAGTCACGAATGTTGCGAGCGTGTCTCGTTACTCTGAGTTAGTCTAACATAAATCATGTTAAACTATCATAGACTAGTATAAAGCTGATGTTGACACGCTAGTGACCTAGCGCGCCTTCGTGAGTATAAGACTCTCGACGTGTTTCATCTTCTTTCTTCTTTAGCTTTGAACTTCTAGTTAAAATACATTCATATGATTCACTCTATGCAGACTCATAATATTAGTTCAAAGCTCATCAATCTTGCTATCAATGTGTAGATAATATAAAAACAAGCTACATCACTCAAACTTGAATCAGAATCGAAATTCGAAAATTGAGTTTAAAAAACTCATTAGAAATCAAGAAATTTCTAGAACAGAACAGAAGAACATGAACGTGTTGCTCTAGATTAACTTTTTACTGAGCTCATCATCAGAACAGAAGAACAGAAGAACATGAACGTGTTGTTCTAGAACTGAAATCAGAAATTTTAGTTGAATTTCAATCAGCAATTTTCTACTCACACAATGATTAGAAGCACAGAATCAGAATCAGTGAGCATTGCTCGCTATGAACTTTGAAATGCTAGAAGAGAATCACTTCTATCACAGAATCAAACAGCATCAGAAGAAAAAGACACGAATGCATCATTGAATACAGAAGAAGAGAACATGAACGCGTTGCTCTTCAATCATGAAATGATTAAGATCAGCATCAGCACTAAATTGAATGCTTAAATAAGCACTCATGAAGCAGATGATCTTGTTGTCTTTATCAAGTACATATGTCAACAGCATGACATTGAAATCGAGATTCACAATGACATGATTCAGATGTTGAATGATGTTAACAAGATCAACATTAAATTGAAAGTTATCAACATCAAGTTGAAAGTTATGCAAACAACGTTGAATGTCGTTTGAACATGTCTACAGAAAGAGATGAAGAAAAAGAATGTAATTATACATCATCTAAAAGTAACATCAAGTCGACTAAGCACTTTGATTTCGAAAGATCGATTCTCAAGATCAATCAAGCTATCTGACTCATCTTTGTTTGAAGATTCGAGACAGAATGTGAATAATTGATTGTTTTGAATGTGAAACAAGCTAAAGATAAACAAGAATCATTTTTCTATCGAAGAAATGAAGATTGCATATGTGAAAAGTCGAGTCAGTGAAACGACGATCAAACACATAGCACTCAGAATGAGAAACATGATCACAAACTCATTTCTTGAAGCAGAAGAGATATTGTCGATCATAAATAAAATGTATGATGATTTCAATCAACATCACACAGCTCAATGATAGTTCTTGAAGCTGTATCAAAACAAGATCTTCTTTCATGAATTTTGAATGAAATTTCAGAGACGTAGTGCAAAACTAAAGTACAATAACGAAACTTTACTAGATGATCTTCAGCATAAGATTAGCTCAGATCTTCAGCGAGTCATGATCAACGAACGAACTATGAATTTGAACGAATTCGTTGACATCTGCATGCAAGTCAACGTTCGATTGACGAAATTGAATGCTCGATCAGCTCTCAAGACATCAACGATTCAAGTCGCTCGCTCTATTGCTGACATCTTGATAATGATCACTACTGCGATCTCAGCTTCAATCTCTGCATGAAAGAAATTCAAAATATTGAACGTTGACTCTGCTAGAAAGAAGTTGTTTAAAAAAGAACTCTGCTTCAAATGCAAGAAGTCAAAACATAAAGCATGCAACTGTCTTGAATCAGCTCAGATGCATGAAATCGCAGCGAATTCGAAAAACGATCTGTTCTCGTCAAAGTAGTGACTGAGAGCGATATACTCATATTTTGTTTCATCAGCATGTCTGATGATTCATTTAATTTCAAGTCGTTCACTGTTGACGTCATCTTGAGTAGTCTAGAAAAAATATTCAAATCTCTTATTCTGATAAATACTGAAGTCACTAACATGACTTTCATTGATGAATCTTTGATGCTCAAGCTATGTGAATGCTTTGATATTCAGTCAATATCGCTGTCAAAATCAAAGTCAATTCAATCATATGATGAAACTTCTGATTGAAAGTCGATTACATATGCTCTGTATACATCGATCATGATACAAGAACACAAGAATGAAATTATGTCTTTATTAATAACTCATCTAGAACAGCACAAGATAATCATTGAAAATCTTTGATTGAAAAGAAATCAGATTTTGATAAACTCTGCAAATGATCAATTAATATTCTCGTTGAATATTTGAACATCGAAATCTGTTGTTTTAAAGACAAGCAGTCAATCAGCATTTCACAGATCTGAATCAAGCGAAATCTGCAAAATGAAATGAAAGAACTTGAACTCAATGATTATGTTGACAATCATCTTGAAGTGACTCACGAACTCAAAACTAGTGAATCAGTTCATTGAATCTGTTTGACTCATTGAATCTGTACTCATACGAAAGCAAAGCACTCAAGTTGATCTCGATCAACTTCGTCTCTTTCAGTTAATTAAGAAAAAGAAGCTCATTAATATTGTCATGATTGAAGTCGCTGTGTATTGAACTCTAGTCAAGAATAAGAAGATCAAGATCTTCTGCTTGATCATCAGTGAAATCAACAAAGCGCTTAGCTCAGTTAAAGATTTCGCGAAACTGAATGAAATAATCTCTGTCATGTCATTAAATGAACTGAAGAAAAAGCTTTCAATAGTTTATCACGACTTTCTGAATGTTTTTAATAGAGAAAAGACAACGCAGTTGCCTTTGCATTTATCATACGATCATAAGATTGAATTAGAAGAAGAGAGTCAATTTTCTAGAAGTCGATTGTACTCTATGTCGAGTCACAAGCTACAGAAGATCAAAGAGTATCTAAAAGAGAATTTAAAGAAGAAGTTCATCACACTCAGCAAAGCTTCTTTTGCTTCGTCAATACTATTTGTCAAAAAGAAAGATGATAGTCTTCACTTTTGCATGAACTATCAAAAACTGAATGCTCTGATCAAAAGAGATCATTATTCAATACTCTTAATAAACGAAGTACTAGCTCAAATTCAAGACAGTAAGTATCTGACTTGACTCAACATAATCGTCACGTTTAAGAAACTGCGCATGAGTTCAGAAAGTGAGAATTTAACTACTTTTGTTACTTTCTTCAACGTCTACAAGTATAGAATAATGCTCTTTGAATTGACTAATGAATCTGCGTCTTTTTAGCACTATATCAACAATGTGTTGTTTGAATGTCTGCATAAATTCTGTCAGACATACTTGAATGATATTCTCATCTACAATAAAACATTGAAAGAACATAGAACTCACGTGAAAGAAGTGCTAGACAAGCTTCGTGAAGTCGATCTACAGATAGACATAAACAAGTGTGAATTCAAGATTCAGAAAATCTCGTTTCTTAAACTACTGATATTCATCAATGATCTACGAATGAACTCTTGAAAAGTAGATGTGATTCGAAGCTGAAAAGTGTCATAATCATTGACTTATATGCAGATCTTCATTGACTTCTGCAATTTCTATCAATGATTCATAAAGAACTTCTCAAAGATCGTTTGACTCATGATAAAGCTGACTCGAAAAGATCATTCATTTGAATGAACAGAGATTTGTCAGATAATCTTTGAGAAACTGAAGCAACAGATGATGACAGCTCTCGTTCTAAAGCATTTCAATTCAATCAGAAAAGCTATTCTGAAAATGAACTTCTTGAACTATGTCAACGACGAAGTATTGTCTCAGTATGACGATGAAGACATTCTACATTCAATGATTTTCTATAGCAAGAACATGATTTTTGCAGAATGCAACTACGAGATCTACGACAAAAAGCTTTTGACTATTATTCAATACTTGAAGCATTGATGTCTTGAATTGAAATGTACTGATATTTTGATCAAGATCTTCATTGATCATCTGAATTTGAAGTACTTTATGATCATCAAGAAACTGATCAGACGACAGACTAAATGAGCTGAGAAGTTATTCAAATATAACTTCAAGATCATATATCAGTCAGAAAAGCAGAATCTGAAAGCAGATGCGTTGATCAGAATGTCAGACGTCAAGTCAGTTGAATCAAATGATGATCAAAAACTATATCAGCATCAGATGCTATTATCAGCAAGCACATTTGAATTGCAATCAATAGAAGATGATCAAGATCTGACTCAAACCTTGCTCATATTTGACTCAGATTTGAAACAGAAATTGAAAGTTAATGAAGATTCAATCAAAGAGATGATTTCTATTCAGAATCGAATTATAGTCGAAAATCAAATGAATCAACTATGTATTGATATTCGAGCAGCTCTGAAACAGAACAGAAGAATCTGTCAAGATATTAATCTGAACAACTGCAGAGTACTTGATGAAGTACTCTGAAAAGATGATAGACTATGAGTTTTTCAGTCAATGATCACTCAATTAATAAGAAAAGCACATGATCTTTCAATCAGTGATCATTCTGACATGAATTGAACATTAGACTTGTTGAAATGATCATATTGCTGATCGAAGATGAGAACGATGATCAAATGCTACATTCGAAACTGTTATGTTTATCGTAGATCAAAAGCATCAAGAGATCGAATCAATGAACTGCTGAAGTCATTGCTCATACTCAAGCAGCGATGACAGAACATATCATTAGACTTTATTATTGATCTATCAGAAAGTGATGAAAACAACGCGATTCTGACAGTCATAGATCGATTGTCTAAGAAACGACATTATATATCATGTTGATCAGATGATGAAGAAATCTTCGCAGAATAAACAGTCAAGCTACTGTTGATATTAGTCTTCAGAACTCATGAACTATCAAGATCAATAGTGTTCAATCGTGATTCACAATTCATATCAATTGTCTGAAAGTCTTTATGTCTGAGACTCAACATCAAGATGAAACTATTCACAGATTATCATTCGCAAATCAATGATTAAACAGAAAGAGCGAATCAGAATGTGAAATGATATCTACGAAGCTATTGCTCATATATGCAAGATGATTGATTTATCTGATTATTTATGACTGAATTCGTTGATAACAATGCTATTTCGTCGTCAATTGAACAGTCAGCGTTCTTTCTGAATAAGAACTTTCACTCTTGTATGAGCTTCGATTCGAATTCAACTGAATATGAGATCACTCAAGCTAGAATCGAAGCGAGCAAAGCGAAGAATATATTCAAACACATGAAATGATCACTAGCATTGATCAAGCAAGCATTAGCAAGAGTCAGAGTCACAATAAAGAAACAGATTAACAAGCATTGAAAGAAAATGATCTACAAGATAGATGACATGATGTTTCTAGATTCTAGAAACATTATGATCACAAGATTGTCAAAGAAACTAGACAATAAAATGCTAGAATCTTTCAAGATTCTGATCAAGATTGAACATGCATATTGACTGAAATTGTCATTGACAATGAAGATTCATTTGAAGTTCATCTTGAATCTGCTGCAACTGAATTCAAAGAACTCTCTGAAAAAACAATGAAATGAGTCGTCTGATTCTATAGTGATGAATGATAAAGATGAATTCAAAGTGAAGAACATTCTGAACTTCAGACACTACAGATGATGATTACAATATCGTGTCAATTGAAAAGAATACGACGTCGATCTACATTGATATAACGTCGATGAAAATGAGTTCAAGAAATGTCAGAAGATTGTAAATGACTTTCATGAATGATATTTGAATAAGTCAAGATAGAAATTGAAAGAAAGATCAATCGAACTGCAGCAATGAGAACATTGCTAAATGAAGAGAGAAAGTAATGTTGCAAGCGTGTCTCGTTACTCTGAGTTAGTCTAACATAAATCATGTTAGACTATCATAAACTAGTATAGAACTGATGTTGACACGTTAGTGATCTAGCGCGTCTTCATGAGTATAAGATTCTTGACGTGTTTCATCTTCTTTCTTCTTTAGCTTTGAACTTCTAGTTAGAATACACTCATATGATTCGCTCTATGCAGACTCATAACAATGAACAGATGAGATATAAAATAACTTCTATCAGACAACTTTAGTTGAAAGCGAAAGACTCAAACTCATTTGTCGTTTGTGTTTGCATGTCTATAAGCATTCTAACAATAGAAGCATCAATAACAGCATCATGAAACATCATCTGAATAGCAAAGATTGTGATAGATGCACAAACTTAGCAACTAAGATCACGAAAGTTCAAGACATTCATAACTTTGTTAGAGTTAAAGCTTTGATAAGTTGCTTCTTAGTTGCACATTGCAAAAGAGATTGCAAAACAAATTGCAAAAGAGATTGCAAAACAAATTGCAAAAGAGATTGCAAAAGATTAACAAATCACAGCATCATACTTTTCATCAAGAATATACTTCAGAAGTCTTTGCATTACAACTTCAAAAGACTTTCGTCATGATGATGACATTAAACGGGACTTTGCAAACGTTCTCAGCTACTTCACATTTATCATGTTTAGCACACGTAATTCAGTTAGCTGTTAAACAGTTACTAAAATTGCTGATGTTAAGTTCAAAGAACGAGAATGAGAAGAAATATTGAATACTCAAGATTAGTCTTCAAAGCATGTCTGTACAAGAGAGTCTATCTCGAACACTGTTCAAGATAATTAATAATTTTTATTTATCATGTTACTTTACTCTGCAATTATTTTTACAATCGATTTTGCAATCGATTTTGCAATCATTATCAGAAATACAGAGTAAACTCTTATTCATGACATTATAATAATCTTTAATTAGATTCAAAAGCTTGCTGTTTATATGAACGCAAGTTCTCAAAGAATAGAGAACTTTCACAAGACTCAACGCAATTTCAAACTTCATCTCAAGATGATACAAGACGTTAAAACTCACTGAAATTTCATCTGTCTTATGCTTTTAAGAGCACTTCGTCTTCAAGACTTCATCAAGAGTTATATTTCTACTCACGAAAACGAAAATATAACTTTTCAAAAGCTATCTCTCAATAGTAAAGAATGAAAACATGTTCAATATCTTGTAGAACTACTCAAATCATTCGCGATATTCACTGATTTACTTGAACGTAATCACGAACTCAGCATCAATTCAATTTACATCATTTATGATGTTTTGTTCTTTCATATCAAAGATTATATGATAGCTCTGAAGAGAAAGCAACGTTCTTGAAAGCATTCGCTTTTGAAAGTCTTAACGCAAGCTTGAATCAAATTATTCAAATATTACGCGAATGTCAGTCATGATCGAGAGCTAATGTACAATCTTGAAAATATTATAGATTCTCATCAGAAACTAGATCTATACAATCGATCTACATGACAAGACAGCGATTATAAACAAAAATACAAACAAAAGTTTATAGATTATTATGCTAGACACTACGCTCTCGACTCAACTACATTGCAAGATCAACTTCAAGAAAGAGTCTTGCAATAATCATCTTTCATCGCAAATATAGTTGCTAGATGAAATTTCAAACGTTACAATTTGTCATCACTTGTTTCAACTAACGAAGCGAAACAATATTTGAAACAAAGTAAGTTTTTCTTCTCTTTATTTCGTTCGTTGCACAATTAATATTGTCTCATAATTTCTTTGCAATCGATTTTGCAATCAATTTTGCAATCGATTTTGCAGTCATATATTTTGAAATATCAAATTCTAATAAGCTTTAAATTCTGTTCAAGATATCAATCTCATTAAGTTCTGAAGAAATTATCTCAGAGACTTTGTTAATCTAAGCAGAATGACTCGAGATATTTTAGCAATTTCAGCTATCTTGACAGATGTTGAACGAACTTTCAATTTGAAACGAGACGTATTATCTTATCATCACAGCTCTCTTGTTGTCAACATCATATTGAATATCATGATGATTAAGCATGCAAATGCTCTGAAGTTGAAATCAGAGTTTGAGTCTCATGAGCTTATTGAGAAGAAAAGAGCTTTCGATGCACAGAAACAAGAAAAGAACAAAGATTTAGTCTTCATTATTGACATTAATGAAGATTTAGAGTATATCAGCGATGCATCAGATGATGATGTTGATGATAATGAGCATGATAAGTAATGTTATATTTTTCATCATCAAACATTTAATTAACAATATCAGAACTGAAGAATGATGATTCAATTAATGTCAATCTTTTCATAACATCTTTGCAATTTAGATTCTCAAACTTTAAAGAACTCACGTTATCTACGTTACTCAATACAGCAAGATCTACGACAACTTCACTTTCAAATGCTCGATTTTCAGCGTCTGCTCATTTTGATCGAGTTACATCACACTTGACTGAGAGAAACAGATTGAAGAAAGATGATCAATCATTATAAAAGATTGTGAATCAAAGAAATTTGATGAAATTCGTCACAGTCTCTAAATCGAACGAAGAATCTAAGTCGTCATCTTTAGCAGTGAAAAAAGAACAGCGCAAGATGACTTCTTCTTTGAAGTTGAGTTCTGTTTCAACACGTAAACGTAGCTTTGAAATGACTAATTTCAAGAAGAAATCATCATTTAAGAGTAAAGCTAAATTGAATGCATTGTCTGAGCAAAGAAGACAAGAAGACATCAATAAAAAGTTTATGTAGATAGTTTTGCAATTCATTTTGCAATTCATTTTGCAATTCATTTTGCAATTCATTTTGCAATTTACTATTTTCATGAAATTGCTCACGCATTTCTCAAGCAGTTTACTTAGAGACAGTGACTGAGATCTGAGTCAACGATAGAAAAGTCAAAGACATTTCTCTACATATATATAAATTTCTTTTCAACATGTAAATAAAGATCATTCATATACACACATTTTAAAATTTCATAATTTCATTCTACTAGTACTTATTTCAAATAAGTAAAATGTCTAGATATGTTGTCAAGTTCAAGTCAACTTGTTGAGTTGATCAAGTTAAGTTGAGAGTCTGACTCAACTCAATTGAATTGAGTTGACTTTTCTCAACTCAACTTAACTCTGAAACTTAATTTAAGTTAAGTTGAGCAATTTGAATTCAACGACAGATTTACAAACGTGTGCAAAATGATCTGCTTCAAAATCATCATGATTCATACACAAAATCTCATCTCTTGTAGCAGAGTCATTGAGTATATAGATTGTGAGATCACGATGTAGCAGTTCATCATCTTTCATACTTCATTTTGAAAGCTCATTCTTTTTAGATGCGAATCGTTGATGTCACTTCTTGTTTGCAACAAAGACGTTTCTTTGTTGTAACTTCAGCAGTCACGCAGTCATTGATTCACTCATCTTTAAATAGAATCTCTTCAACTTCATATTCTGATGAATCAGAAGTCGAGATGACACAATGTTTAGAATTCTGCAAGATTTAGCGAGTACTTTCTCATTTAAACACATGACTTGAGTATCTGCAATGACTATGTCATTCAGTTGCGTTATCAATGCTGCGAGTTTGATTACTGTTGAAACTTCTTCATTTTCTAGCAGCTCAAATTAACATTTTTGATTGCAAAGTTTGTTTTGCAAAGTAAATAGAAAATACTCATTATTCTTCTCGCTATCATTTGATTTCATGATGTCGAGTCTTCTTGATGATGCATTCGCAGAGTTTAATTTGTCTCTGCAATATTCTATATGAAAGTCAAACGCAGCTAATTTCTCAACTCAACGCATCTGTTGTACATTGAGTTTCTTCATCATTATAAAGTAACGAAAATTATTGTGATTTGTTATCACACATATGAATCGCTTGCTACTTTGAAGATAGTGTTGTCAATTCTTAAAATCAAAAACTATAACATACAGCTCTTTATCATGCATGTTTCATTGTACTTCAACTTCTTTGAACTTATAACTATAGTATGTAATGAAATGTCATTGATCAGTCTTACTCTTCTGACTAAGTACATCTTCAACTTCATAATTTGATGCATCAATCTTCATGCGAAGATTTGCATCTCAATCGTAGTGTTTCAAAATGAAAGCATTGACAAAGATTGTTTTCAATCTTTCAAAAGCTTCTCTTGCTTTCAATGTCATTATGAAGAATGAATACATCACTTTCTTCTTTGCACTCTTGATTAAATCTGTTAAGAGCACAATGATTTAAAAAAATTCTTTTATAAATCATTGATAAAATCTTGCAAATCTCAAGAATATGAGAATGTTCTTTGCAGACTTGAACTCAGATCAGCTAGTGATTACATCAATATAAAACTGTTTCATCTGAATATTTCTTCGCTTTATCATGAATCTCAGAAAGATAACTTTGCTACGATTGAAAGTGCATTTTAACAGCTTGACATACAGTCAATATTTCAGTAGCGCGCGAAGAATCTTGCACACATGCTCTCAATGCTGCTCTTTCGTCTCAGAGTATACTAAGATGTCATTCAGATATATCACGCAGCAAATATTCATGAATGACTTAAGCGCGTGATTTACATAAAACTGAAAGATTGCAGAAGCATTTGTCAATTCAAAGAGCATCATTTGATATTCAAACTGATCATAGCATGTATGAAAAGTCATTTTTCATTCATCACTCTTGCAAATTCAAATGCAATGATAAACATTGCAAATATCAATTTTGATAAAATATCTTGCATGAACAAAGTGATTCAGCGTTTCAGATAGTAGAAACAATGAGTAATTGTTCTTTACTGTTATTTCATTGAGATCATGATAGTTCACGCAGAAACGAAGACTTTCATTTGACTTCTTTACAAACAACACAGATGCTTCTGCAAAACTACTTGATGAATGAATTCATTTCTTCTCTAGCGCGCTGTTTAGATAGTCTCGTATCACAGCGAGCTCATCTCATGTCATCTTATAAACAAACTCGATGCAAGACATTTTGCTCTTCATCAGATCAATGAGATGTTTCATCTGATCATGCGTATTCAAACTATCAGAAAGAATCTCAGAAAACACTTTCTTGAGATTTTAAATAGCAAAGAATATTTCTGATTCTTTCGCTTGAAGCACATTGCATCTCACAGTTTGATGATTTGCATTCTGTGATAAGTCATCTATAAATAGCAGTTGATAGAGCAAAGCTACATAAGTCTCTTCTTTTCTCTTAGCTGCAAGCATTGTCAGCTCGACAAATTTCAATATCTTGCACAGACTAACTTGTATTTATTTTGCACGCTGAATGCTGTTTTCTTGATATGATCAACGATGCTTGTGTCAACAAATATTCAAGTCAATCTCATCTAATCATGAATAATCAAGAATCATATCATATTCTTGCATGTTCACAGCATGAAACATTGAAACTCAATGTTTCAGCTCTTGCAAACTTTCTCATGATTGATCAACTCAATATCAATCTGATGTATATCATAGCAAAGAATTCAATGATCATCAATCATTTGAATCTGTTTCAGAGTTGCATGATTCTTTGATAATTCATGCTCTTTTACTCATGATTGCAATATAAAATTTCGCTCGATCTCAGAGTTAATAAAACAGTGAGTTTCACGCATTCTTTCAGAAACATTTGTCAATACTGATATCATCAATGCACGTGATAATCATCTTTTCATAGTTATATTTAATGATTCAATGATGAACATCAGACTTTCTCTTTTTTCATCTTTTTATCATGATTGCAAGTCTCTTGTCTGAATATGTAGTTGAAACACATCAAATTATCAATCTTGTGTCTCATCTTCTTGCATGATCAGCACATAAAATTGAATGAAGCAGCATCTTGCTTGAACTCATTGAACTTGAGTGTCACATTGTCTTATGACTGCGTGCTTAAAGCAAAGAACTTCGAATTCTTCATTGCAACAATAAACTTTGTCTTTTCATGCAAGAATCGAAAATTCTTCTGAGACGTTGCACTCTCACTTTGCTGCGAATGTAACTTTGTCAATGTGTCAATGTCTTGCAAATGCAAGTCAATGTTTATAAAATGCTTTAGCAGATCAACATAATTGATAAAGATGTATAAAATGCAAAGAAACTCATTCATGATGATTTCGTTAATCTTTATTTGCAAATACATCATGCAAGTTTCATTGAATATATGATAGTTCAGATCTGCATACAGTCTGATAAAATATTACTCGAAATTTGCAATGCTTTGATCAGCTTGCTGCTTCACAATCTTCAGTCAATGTTTTGTTTGAAAGTTGCAAATTTCAGAATTGTTAAGTTTAGCATGCAAGTATTCAATGTAGTACTTTCAATCAAGTATCTCATCATAATTGCACATGCTCATCACATGATCTCATCACTGATTGCAAGACTTCTCTGATAAGTATGACGCAGATTTTTGCAACTTCTCTTCTTTCGTGATGAAATCAGATGACATCGCGACTATGAAGTCTTTGCAATCTCACAGTCAGAACATCAAGAAGTTGTAGTTCATGATGCTTTGCTCTCTAGACTTGCAAGATCAATTAACACGCTTACGTGCATTACTTCAATAATGATCATCATTATGTTGATGTCGATGATCAAAGATTGATTGAATCTCTCGCTCAAGTTTCAATACATGAAGTTGCAAGACAAACAGTACATTTTGCATCTTTAGATTCTTTAACTGCTTGCATACTTCGCTTACTGATCATCAAGAAATATGATTTGTTTGTTCATTAAATTCTTGCAACTTAAACTTCTCATCTGCATGTTTGAATGCATGATTCTCAGATCTGTTTTGATGAAACGATGAATTCTCAATGTGAAAGAAGTTATTACTTCTTTCAATTATGCAACTTCCAATGAATCGTTGCACATTTAACATCTTTTACTGAGCAGCTTCGTGCAAATGAAGCAATTAAAACTGTGAGACAACGAGATCTCTTTACGTGAAACTGCGTAGTAGAAGATAATAAAATAGCATTCTATCGATGATAGAATTAATTGCTAAGAAACGAAAGTGAAAGCTTGCAGAGTTTTCATCTTCTGTCAAGTCACTACTTCTATTCACTTGTTAATCTCTTTGATCTAATCTTGTAAGCTAGTTTTGCAAACATGCATTATTCATAGTCAATGAGATGTATTTTCACAAAAGATCACTCATTGAATGATCAGCGTTCAAACTTTTTGATCAAAGATCACTTGAAAGCTACAGTTTATTGATGATTTCATTGAAGCAGAATAAAATAAGATGTTAGAAATCATTGCTTCAAAGACTGTCATCAAGTATGATGTAAGAATAAAGCTTCAGATTGAATTCTTGAAGAAAAAGAGTTCTTTAAAGCAACTTTTGAATGTTTTATCATTTGATTCTCTGAAGTCTTTGTCACTCAAAGCAATAAGAATCATTCACATTGATAAGTTGCTTGATCATGCACATATATAAATTGATGATTTCACTGCAGTCAATAATTTTGATCGTGAGCTGCTTCATTGCTGACAGTGCATCGATAAAGTGTGTCAAAACTTCAACGACTGATGTTTCATTAACTTTGCAAACAAGCACTTCAATATGAATTACACTCAACAATCATTCTGAGACAAAGTCATCATCATTGATGATGATGATGTTACTATTGAAAAATCTTCTATCTTTTTCTATTACTTCTGAATCAACTTACAAGAAGAGATGATTCAGAACTTTTAATGATCATTGATGCATCAGAAAAGATTGAAGACGTGAACAGATAAAGAAGAATTGAAGAACTTTATGAGTAAATTCATGAGATTCAATGAACAATAGTTGAAAATGCATTTAGTTGAAAGTATGATCAAACAGATGAAAAGAATGATGTCTCGTCAAAGATCTTCTTCATTTTCTCAGTTGATTTCTTCTTCATCTTCTCAGTCAATTTCTTCTTCATCTCAGTCACAATAATAACAGTCGTAATGATAACAATCGTCTGTTAACAATTTGTATTCTGCATATCAATCATCATTGTACTCACAATGACAGCAGTCAGTTTCAATCTTTTCACTTCATCAATGACAAGAAATTTCTTCTTCATTCTTATTCTTCACTTCATTGTTTCAATCATAACACTTCAGTCTCATTGAATCATTTGAAGAAAAAAAAAGTGATTGAACAGTTCTTTCTATGAAAGATAGCTTGTGTTGCGAGCGTGCATTCTAAGTTAGTCTAACATAGATCATGTTAGACTATCATAGACTAGTATAGAGCTGATGTTGACACGCTAGTGATCTAGCGTGCCTTCGTGAATATAAATCTTCGACGTGTTGCATCTTCTTTCTTCTTTAGCTTTGAACTTCTAGTTAGAATACACTCATATGATTCGCTCTATGCAGACTCATAACATTAGTTCAAAGCTCATCAATCTTGCTATCGACGTGTAGACGATATAAAAACAAGCTACATCACTCAAACTTGAATCAGAATCGAAACTCGAAAATCAAGTTCAGAAGACTCATTAGAAATCAAGAAATTTCTAGAACAGAACAGAAAAACACGAACGCGTTGCTCTAGACTAACTCTTTACTGAGTTCATTGTCAGAACAGAAGAACAGAAGAACATGAACGCGTTGTTCTAGAACTGAAATCAGAAATTTCAGTTGAATCTCAATCAGCAATTTTCTACTCACACAATGACTAGAAGCACAGAATTAGAATCAGAATCAGTGAGCACTGCTCGCTATGAACTTCAAAATGCTAGAAGAGAATCACTTCTATCACAGAATCGAACAGCATCAGAAGAAGAGAACACGAACGCGTTGCTTTTTGATCATGAAATGATCAAGATCAGCATCAGCACTGAACTGAATGCTTGAATAAGCACTCATGAGACAGATGATCTCGTTGTCTTTATCAAGTACATGTGTCAACAGCATGACATCGAAATCAAGACTCACAATAACATGATTCAGATGTTGAATGATGTCAACAAGATCAACATCGAATTAAAAGCTATCAACATCAAGTTGAAAGCTACGCAGACAACGTTGAATGCTGTTTGAACGCATCTACAGAAAGAGATGAAGAAAAAGAATGTGATTATACATCATCTAGAAGCAACATCAAGTCGACTAAGCACTTCGATTTCGAAAGATCGATTCTCGAAGTTGATCAAGCTATCTGACTCGTCTCTGTTTGAAGATTCGAAACAGAATGTGAATAATTGATTGTCTTGAATGTGAAACAAGCTGAAGATAAACAAGAATCATTTTTCTATCGAAGAAATGAAGATTGCATATGTGAAAAGTCAAGTCAGTGAAACAACGATCAAACACATAGCATTTCGAATGAGAAACATGATCACGAACTCGTTTCTTGAAGCAGAAGAGATACTGTCGATCATAAATAAGATGTACAACGATCTTAATCGATATCATACGACTCAACGACAGTTCTTGAAGCTGTATCAAAACAAGATCTTCTTTCATGAATTTTGAATGAAATTTCAGAGACTTAGTGTGAAACTAGAATACAATAACGAAACTCTACTAGATGATCTTCAGCATAAGATTAGCTCAGATCTTCAGCGAGTCATGATCAATGAACGAACTATGAATTTGAACGAATTCGTCGACATCTGCGTGCGAGTCAACGTTCGATTGACGAAATTGAATGCTCGATCAATTCTCAAGACATCAACTACTCAAGTCGCTCGCTCTACTGCTAACATCTTGATGACGATCACTACTGCGATCTCAGCTTCAATCTCTGCATAAAAGAAACTCAGAATATCGAACGTTGATTCTGTTAGAGAGAAGTTGTTGAAGAAAGAACTCTGCTTCAAATGCAAGAAGTCAGAACATAGAGCACGCGACTGTCTTGAGTCAGCTCAGATGCACGAAATTGCAGCGAATTCGAAAAATGATCTGTCTTCGTCAAAGTAGTGATTGAGAACGACATGCTCATATCTTGCTTCATCAATATGCTCGATGACTCGTTTGATTTCAAGTCGTTTATTGTTGACGTCATCTTGAATAGTCTAGAAAAGATATTTCAATTTCTTGCTCTGATAGACATTGAAGTCACTGACATGACGTTCATAGATGATTCATTGGTTTCAGAGCTATGTGAACGCTTTGATATTCAGTCAATTTCACTGTTCAAATTGAAGTCGATTCGTTTATATGACGAAATTCTCGATCGAAGATTTATTACACATGCTCTGTATATCTCAGTCACTATACAAGAACATAAGAATAAAATGATGTCTCTATTAATAACTCGTCTAGATCAGCACAAGATAATCATTGATAATCTCTGATTGAAAAGAAATCAAATTTTGATAAATTCTGCAAACAATCGATTAATATCATCATTGAAGATTCGAACATCGAAATCTGTTGTTTCGAAAGCAAGCAGTCAATCAGCATTTCACAGATCTGAGTCAAACGAAATCTGTGAAATGAAACGAAAGAACTTGAACTCGATTGTTACATCAACAATCATCTTGAAAAGATTCATGAATCAGAAATCAGTGAATAGATTCATTGAATCTGCTCGATTCATTGAATCTGCTCTCATAGCAAAGCAAAGCATTCAAGTTGATCTCGATCAACTTCGACTCTTTCAGTCAACTGAAGTAAAGAAGATCGTCAATATTGTCATGATCGAAGTCGCTGCATATCGAACTCTAGTCAAGAATAAGAAGATCAAGATCTTCACATTGATCATTAGTGAAATCAATAAAGCGCTTCAAGCTAGCTCAGTTGAAGATTTCGCGAAACTGAATGAAATGACATCTGTCATGTCATTAAATGAACTGAAGAAGAAGCTTTCAGTAGTTTATCACGACTTTCTGAACGTTTTTGATAGAGAAAAGACAACGCAGTTGCCTCTGCATCGATCATACGATCATAAGATTGAATTAGAAGATGAGAGTTAACTCTCTAGAAGTCGATTGTACTCTATGTCGAGTCACAAGCTGCAGAAGATCAAAGAGTATCTAGAAGAGAATTTGAAGAAGAAGTTCATCACACTCAGTAAGACTTCTTTTGCTTCGTCAATACTATTTGTTGAAAAGAAAGATGATAGTCTTCGCTTTTGCGTGAATTATCGAAAACTGAATGCTTTGATCAAAAGAAATCGTTATTCAATATTCTTAATAGACGAAGTACTAGCTTGAATTCAAGACAGTAAGTATCTGATTTGACTCAACATAATCATCACGTTCAATAAACTGCGCATGAGTTCAGAAAGCGAGAATTTAACTACTTTTGTTACTTTCTTCAATATCTACAAGTATAAAGTAATGCTCTTTGAATTGATCAATGAATCTGCGTTCTTTCAGCACTATATCAACGATGTGTTGTTTGAATGTCTGCATAAATTCTGTCAGACATACTTGAATGATATTCTCATCTACAGTAAGACATTGAAAGAACATAGAACTCACGTGAAAGAAGTGCTAGACAAGCTTCGTGAAGTCGATCTACAGATAGACATAGACAAGTGTGAATTCAAGATTCAGGAAATCTCGTTTCTTGAACTACTAATATTCATCAATGATCTACGAATGAACTTTCGAAAAGTAGATGTGATTCGAAACTGAAAAGTGTCGCGATCATTGACTCATGTGCAGATCTTCATTGACTTTTGCAATTTCTATCGACGATTCATAAAGAACTTCTCAAAGATCATTCGACTCATGATAAAACTGACTCAAAAAAATCATCTTTTTGAATGAACAAAGATCTGTCAGATGATCTTTGAAGAACTAAAGCAACAAATGACAACAGTCTTCGTTCTGAAGCATTTTGACTCGATCAGAGAAGCTATTCTGAAAACTGACTTCTTGAACTATGTCAATGACGAAGTATTGTCTCAGTATGATGATGAAAACATTCTACATTCAATGATCTTCTATAGCAAGAACATGATTCTCGCAGAATGCAACTACGAGATCTATGACAAAGAACTGCTGATCATTATTCGCTGCTTGAAGCACTGATGCTCTGAATTGAAATGTACAGATATTTTGATCAAGATCTTCATCGATCATCTGAATTTGAAGTACTTCATGATCATCAAAGAACTGACTCGACGACAGATCAGATGAGCTGAGAAGTTATCTGAATATAACTTCAAGATCATATATCAGTCAGGAAAACAGAATCTGAAAGTTGACGTGCTGATCAGAATGTCAAACGTCAAGTTGATTGAGACAAACGATGATCGAAAGCTATATCAGCATCAGATGCTATTGTTCGAAGGCAAATTTGAACTGCAGTCAATAGAAGCTGATCAAGAAGATGATCAGAAAGCTGATCAAGATCTGACTCAGAATCTGACTCAGATTCGAAACTCAAATCAAAAGTTAATCAAAATTCAATCGAAGAAGTGATTTCTATTCAGAATCAGATTATAGTCGAAAATCGAACGAATCAACTGTGCTTTGATATTCGAATAGTCATGAAACAGAACAGAAGAACTTATCAAGATATTGATCTGAACAACTGCAGAGTACTTGATGAAGTACTCTGAAAAGATGATAGACTATGAGTTTCTCAGTCAATGATCACTCGATTAATAAGAAAAGCACATGATCTTTCGATCAGTGATTATTCTGACATGAATCGAACATTAGACTTGTTGAGACGATCATATTGCTGGTCGAAGATGAGAACGATGATCAAACGCTACATTCAAAACTGTTATGTTTGTCGTAGATCAAAAGCATTGAAAGATCGAATCAATGAACTGCTGAAGTCATTGCTCATATTTGAACAATGATGACAGAACATATTCTTGAACTTCATTATCAATATATCAGAAAGTGATGAAAGCAACGCGATTCTGACAGTCATAGATCGATTGTCTAAGAAACGACACTATATATCGTGTTGATCAGATGACGAAGAAATCTTCGCAGAACAAACAGTTAAGCTACTGTTGATATAAATCTTCAGAACTCATGAACTATCGAGATCAATAGTGTTCAATCGTGATTCTCAATTCATATTGATTGTCTGAAAGTCTCTATGTCTGAGGCTCGACATCAAGATGAAACTATTCATCGACTATCATTCGCAGATCAATGATCAAACGAAAAGAGCGAATCAAGATGTGAAACGATATTTACGAAGCTACTGCTCATATATGCAAGATGATTGATTCGTCTGATTATCTATGACTGAATTCGTCGATAACAACGCTATTTCGTCGTCAATTGAACAGTTGACGTTCTTTCTGAATAAAAATTTTCACTCTCACATGAGCTTCGATTCAAATTCAACTGAATATGAAATTATTCGAGCAAGAATCGAAGCAGATAAAGCAGAGAATATATTCGAACATATGAAATGATCACTAGCGTTGATTAAACAAGCATTAGCAAGAGTCAGAGTCACAATGAAGAAACAGACTGACAAGCATCGAAAGAAAATGATCTACAAGATAGATGACATAATGTTTCTAGATTCTAGAAACATTACGATTGCAAGATCATCAAAGAAACTAGACGATAAGATGCTAGAATCTTTCAAGATTCTGATCGAGATTGAACATGCATATTGACTGAAATTGTCATCGACAATGAAGATTCATTCGAAGTTCATCTCGAATCTGCTACAACTGAATTCAAAGAACTCTCTGAAAGAACAACGAAATGAGTCGTCTGATTCTATAGTGATGAATAACGAAGATGAATGAAAAGTGAAGAACATACTGAACTTCAGACACTACAGACGATGACTACAATATCATGTCAATTGAAAAGAATACGACGTCGATCTACATTGATACAACGTCGATGAAAATGAGTTCGAGAAATGTCAGAAGATCGTAAATGACTTTCATGAATGATATTTGAATAAGTCAAGATAGAAACTGAAAGAATGATCGATCAAACTGCAGCAATGAGAACATTGCTAGATGAAGAGAGAGAATAATGTTGCGAGCGTGCATTCTGAGTTAGTCTAACATAGATCATGTTAGACTATCATAGACTAGTATAGAGCTGATGTTGACACGCTAGTGATCTAACGTGCCTTCGTGAATATAAATCTTCAACGTGTTGCATCTTCTTTCTTCTTTAGCTTTGAACTTCTAGTTAGAATACACTCATATGATTCGCTCTATGCAGACTCATAACAGCTTGAACAATACATCAAGTAACGAAGAATAAGATAGTTGAAGTGAAATGACTTGTGAATAATCAAATGTGATGCATTGATAACTTAAAAGAAATGTCAAATTCTACAGTCTTTATATATTGAACAGCTATAAAGCTAAAAGTTTCAGATGAAATGACTTGAAGTTTCAAAAATAATCTTAAGATCTTTAAGTCTTAATGATGTCAGACAAAAAATCTTTTACATATAAAACAAGCTTCATTTTAAATAGAATTGAAATCTATGTTACTCATTTTCAATTCTCTTTTCAATGTTTTGATATTTATTTCAAATATATAATTATTAATGTTATGCTTGAAATACTGTCTTGAAAATCAATCACAGCGACTTTTAGCTATTGCATAGTGCAGAAACTCATCAAAAGTGTCTTTGAAATGAAATCATATTTTCTTGAAATGTTTTCTGATTCAGATCTTCAGCACATTGAAACTGAGTTCAATGAGATTGAAGTTCAAAGAGTATGATGACAGATATTGTATCTTACACTCATGTGAAATAATAAGTTTCTCAATACAAGCATTACAATGTATGCTGATGTTATTCATGATGATGACACTCTTTGAGATCGAAAAAAGACTGCATAAAGATAACAATTCATCTGCTAGTCATTAAAAGAAAATCTCGTCGTTGAATTAATCTTCATGAATATTAATACAGAATAAATAATCATTTATCATGTAAGTTGAAAGAACACTTCAGCAATGCTTTCTCTTTTTAAAGACTTGATAGCGAGCTGATTCATCAATTAATGCGTAGACTTGATGATGTCATCTTGTAGTCTCGTTGAAAAGAGTCTCATCAACGAAGACAAGCTGCTCAGTCATCAGCTGCAACAGATCGACAATTCAGTTCAAACGAAGCTCATTGTTCTGTCTGATGTTCACACGCTGTTTCTTTTTATTGCTTCAGCGTCTTCTCTTCAGAATTCTTGATATCATGAATTGATGCACGTTTAATTCTCACTCTTTTCATAGAAATCACATCATCTCTTTCTGCATGATTCATGACTGTTGCTTCAGATATGTAATTAGAGCATCTTCAGCTGCTGAAAAGATCTTTTGAAGAGCGCTCTTTGAATGAAACTGAGATCTAAAGAAAGAGTCATACATGAAGAGATTCTCTTGCATAGTATAAACGATGTTACGATGACAGTGAATCTCTTCGACGATGACGAAGAAAATTCAATGTAAAAGCAGAAGACGTAGTATCTTCAAGCGAAGAGTCGAAGTCAGTTGACCTGTCATAGCTAAAAGAATGTCAGCTGTGAAAGGTTTGAACAGCTTCAAATTTATCGGTTTGATTTTTCTATTGATTTATTCAATAGAGCGTTGAGATTTGAGAATGTCAAGAATGTCTGAATTCAATAGTAAATTTGGGGAGAGGCGCGACAATTGCGATGCCAAGGAATTCATAGCTTTCTGCATACGCTAAAATCTCTGATGCCATTCAGGCTGCTTTAGGTTTTTCCAGTTTCGATGGAATTAGGAATCGTCCAGATCATATGTCATGGTCATTATGAGCGAATCAGCATTAGGCTGAGAACAACAAGATAGAGCTGCATAATGAAGTAATAGCCAGCAGCTCATCAGCGGCGTAGAGATTTATTCTAATCGGGGCCACAATATGCGATGTGGATTTATTGGCATCGATGGGAGATCAATTTAATCAAACTGATAAGTACTGTAGTCGGATAATGTTCCATGTCAGCTTGCACGTGTCATCCAACTTCCAGTGATTCAGTGTCGCACAAGAGGCAATTGTTTGCGATAATTTCCTGTCTCAGTCACTCCAACATCACTCACGGCTTCGCCGCATGCAGAGCTACTCCACCCTCCCCTGAACCCCGTCCAACGCGCTTGTCCATGACAGCCCATTTCGAAGGCCACTGGCATCTACAGAGAGATGCGAAAGCATGTGGAGCAATCTTGAGGATCGAAGCATTGTGGCGCGCCCGCTCTCAGCTCAGAGCATCTGTGTCATACCGTATTCTGCATTCTCTTACTCGACCGGTATTCCAAAGGTTGTTCAGGGATGCTCGAAATCGAAGCAGATCCAACGCAGCCCGCTGATCTTCAACGTTTTGAAAGGAGATTGGAGGTGGGCCCTTGATATTCTATATCCGGGGAGACCCCATAGCACTTCCTTTTTTCGTTTTTTCGTATCATAAGTTTGGATTTAGAGTAGGTGGTTGAGCTAAGGTGGTTTGAGGCTCCTCTTGGATTAGATCGATTCGATCCTGTGCAGGCATCTGTTGGAAACTCCTATCCAGCAACAACCAATATATCAACATGCCCCCCCCATATGACCTCGTATTCCAACAGCATCCTGGACGACAATCCTACAAAAGCCAAAATGTAGATATCCGAAACAGATAATTGACATTTCTTTCTTTCAATGGCTAAGTGTGCTTTAAGTAAGCAGGCCGATGATGCGGCACCGTCGTGAGGGGAAACAGGCGAGATGAACCAACCTTAGCCTCGACGACATCTTGAACCCCGGTGATCCTGCAGCCTGCAGCAATGCTATGTATATCTTTGTAACATTTCTCTTCTACACCCTTTGACTACAGTCGTTACATGCAATCACACCCTCAGCTTACGATGAGGAAAACATAGATTGCTAACATCACTATCGTGCAAGTTCGAAGGATTTTCTCGGCTCTTACCATTTGGCTTGCTGGAGCTCTTCATCATCGAGCATACCTACTGTCTATTTGCCAAGATATAGCGGAAATCTAACAGTAAGCTTGGGTGAGGTGATACATGATGGTTTCCGAAACAGCAAAACAGTCCCTAGTGGACAAGGTTCGCCAATCACCCCGTCTCGATTTCAGCAACATCCCGGATGATTCCTGGGTGAAGGACAAGACCATCCTCATCACAGGAGGTGCAAGTGGCTTTGGTGCAGGTTTCTTTAGGAGATGGGCAGCAGCTGGGGCCAACGTTGTCATTGGTGACGTTAACGTCCAGAAAGGCGACCAGCTCGTCCGTGATGTTAAAAGAGAAACGGGAAACCAAAACTTACATTTTTTCCACTGCAACGTCACAGACTGGCAATCACAGGTCAATTTCTTCAAAGAAGCGATCAAAGTCAGTCCCCATGGGGGTATTGATACTGTAGTAGCAAACGCAGGCATTGTGGATTCTAATGCAAAATTGGAAGAACCAGAAAAACTTGATGCAGCAAACCCGCCACCTCCAAATCTTGCTGTTCTAGATGTCAACCTCACCGGGGTCGTTTACTCAACCCATCTGGCACTTTTCTATCTACCTCGAAACCCTGGCTCGGCGCCAGCAAATCTTACATGTGACCCTAGACAAACCTATAGGGACCGACATCTTCTACTCATAAGCTCTGTTGCAGGCTTCCTCCCAATACCCGGACAAGCCTTGTACGCAGCCTCGAAGCATGCCGTTGTTGGGTTATACCGCAATCTTCGCTCCTCTTCGTTCGTTCATGGCGTGCGAGTTAGCCTGATTTGTCCTTACTTCATCGATACACCTCTGCTGAGCGGCGTGGCAAGGGCCGTTCTCGCTGGAGGTACGATGGGTAAGGCTGAAGACGTTGTCGAAGCAGCGACTAGATTCACTGCAGATCCGCGTGTTGTCGGCAGAGCAGTCTCAGTGGGTCCGAAGATGAAAGTAAAGCAGGAAGCTGACGGTGAGTGGAGGCTGGTCGAGGGCAGTAGCGGCGCCGGAGAAGAGAAGACTATCTGGGAGATCTATCCACACGACTTTGAAGACTGCGATGTCTTCCAGCGAAACATGGTAGCGCTGATGAATCGCGTGACGGAAATCCGGGGCTGGATTGGGTGGATCTCTGACATGTTCGGTGCTGTAATATACTCTATGAGAAAGACATGAGTTTGGTCAAGCAAGGTAGAGTGCTTTCGTTCCGTTCGTGGATTGGGTTGTATCAACTGTTGTACCCATGTACAAAGCAAAATTGCATTGCCGATTACGATGTAGGATCCCACTCTCGTATCTCCCATCATTTTTCACATTGACATTCCCCCTAGTCACAACCATTTTTAAGATCCCATTCTACCTCATCCTGCCTACCTTAAACTCATGCCCTGATCAAGAAAGCAATTTAAAGCTAAGCGACTGATCGCTTCTCATCCCCTAACGTATTTCCATCATTGTATCACATTCATAATGTGCAGTACAAATTATCTCCCGGAAAGTGAGAAGCTGTAGATGGCTACAGTAAGGTAGGCTCGTTCTGCGAATTGGGTCTTTGTGTTGGAGTCTTTAACGCACTTGACACTGATGGTTCTAGTACCTCAACATCCATCTCCGCTTCGCAAGACCGCTGCATACCACCATCTTTCAAGTCTTTCTGATCCTGAGAGGACCCCTAGCCCGTGTTCCTATCCGATAACAAATTCATTGCCTGAGGTAAGAAGATCGAACGGGCACTACTCACACTACCACCGATTCTCCCAAACAAGGCCCCTCAGAAACACGCTGCCGAAACTATCAAAACGTGGATATTTAAGCTTCCTGAGTATCATACCACCAAAATGTTTCGATTCTCAGAGAAGTACGGGTCTGCGCCGTCCACTCCTGAAGATAGTCCTTCAAAATGGACTTCCAGGTCAAAGTTAAGATCTTGGAACACCACGCCTCGGAGGATTGTGTACATCATACTCGCGTTGTTCAGCCTCGTGGTTCTGAGTACCTTTCTCTCTTTATCCAGCAGCCATGGGGTAAGTATTATATTCCTCTCTCTCGCAACTGGATGCTTTCGTACTCATCATCTGATACTCATAGCCTCGTCGTCCAGCTTACCTTACACAAACCATACCCTACAATGCCAGCTTCGTCCCTAACGCTGCATTCCAGCCTCCTGAGCCACTTCCTCACCGCTACTCAGACACAACCGATACCTTTGCCACCTACAAATACCGCAACACCTGCAATATCTCCTCGCTAGATCTCCATGCTCCCTTCGCTCCTCTATGTTCAGACCGTAAGACAATGATCACAGCAATGTCTTCGGGTGGTCGAATCGGTAACGACGCGCCATACATGCCTCGAGGCTGCGACATGCGCTGGTTCTCAACCGAGGAGGTCTGCGAAATCCTTAGCCGCTTCGAGAAAGTGATAGTTATCGGAGATAGTATGATGAGACATGTGATTGGAAGTATCAACGTTCTGATCAGGAAGGATTTGGGGTACGGTGCGGTTACAGACTGGAACTTTTCGCCCGAGGAAAGGTCTGTCGGTTGATGGAGCAAGCTGAAATGTGGACGATATTAAGAGAGTAGCAGCTGACAGAATGGGGAGTTAGGAAGGACTGCTTCTGCAACTATCAATTCAATGTCAAAGCCTGCTCCATACAAGGTATCTTCAAGACGGCGGACGTGGTCAAGAATGATCCCAGCAGCCTTGCTTGCCCGGCTGATACCATCGACGTCATGAGTAAAACCTCCCTTTTCTTTTCTCTCTTCCGATTCCCTTTACTGACACTAACGACCAGTCGAACTGATGATCCGCTTCCCTATCCCAGATGACGAAATGAATCGCTTCCGCGAGCAACTTCCTCCCACCAAACCTTCCCGCCCCTACGCTTTCATTCTCGGCCATGGCCTCTGGAACGACCTCGACCTCCAAGCCACCATCGACTGGGTCGATGCCATCCTAGACGCTTCCGTCGCCCGAGCCCCGTGGCTCTCTCCGTCTTCTTCTTCCTCTTTACCCCATGAAAAGGCAAGCCAGAGAGAGAAGAAAAGGGATTCGGGGTTTTGGCCTAGACTGTTCTTGACGCCGAATGCTGCGGGGAAGGAGAAGCCGGATGAGTGGGTCGTGAGCCAGGGGAACAAGGCACTGATGATTTTCGAGGAGGCGGTGGGAGAGGAGGTGAAGAGGAGGGGGATGGAACATTTAGGAACGTGGAACATGACGATTCAGAGTAACAAATTTGACGGAGTGTAAGCATTACCCTTTTCATACTCTCGATAAGTACTTCGCTCTGGCGAAAAAATTGCCCGGCATGCGAGGCAGGTTCAAATCGGCTAACAACGACCCAACGCATAGGCACGTCGACCTCAAGGGAAACCTGATCAAGGCAATGATGGTGATGAACTGGCTGAACATGCTCGAGGTCGAGAAGTTCTGATCGCCCTTCATAGGGCAAGAACAGAGCGGAATGGCTATCTCAATAAGAGCATTTTCGGGAACCGAAGTGGCTGAAGATTGATGGAAGATTTTGGAGGACTATAGGAAGCTTAAAGGATATTAGGGAAATATTATTAGCATCGCTCGAATAGCACAAGGTTAGTGGAGCCAAGATAGGGGGTTTCAGGGGTGCATCGCTATGATATAGATCTAGAAGCTTTGCAGATTACGCAGCTAGGAGAAGGTATAGCACAAAAAGCATGACTATGATGACGACTTAGGGACTTGTACGTCACCGAGATATAGCTCCGTAAATTCCCGCATATTTCCTTTTCACAAAAGCCTCCCTCCTGACTGTCTTTCTATATGTCGGCGTATGTTCGTAGAGAGATCTGCGCTTCCCACCAGCAAGCGCGAGACCGATAAGAGTCGTTGCTAGTTTCTCCGTCCAAACATCGGTGAGTTGTCTCGTCCGGTTTGTTGCCCCAGCGCCCTTGGCTCAGGCAACTTGCCACAACATCGACGTTTGCCGCGCCTTCTCCCTCATCCTCTCTTACTCATTTCCCCATGTCCTATACATACCGCTACCCGACCCTTATATCTCCAGCATTCTCATCCCACCTACCTTCCTCAATATCCCTTTCTAAATCCCTCAAATCCCATCCTCTCTCACTCACTCTCCGTCATCTCATCAGTACTACTACTCACTTCTTCCTCCTCCTCTTCTTCCACACCCTCATCCTCGACCTTCTCCCCCATCTCCACCTTCCTCCTCACCTCCTCCACCCTCATCCTCCTCAACCGCCTCCGCTTCTTCGCCGCGGCTCTGATCGCCTCCTCCTCCTTCCGTTCCCAGCGCTCCTTGTCCAGCTTTAGCACTTCGGCGATCGCGGACCGTTGCGCGACGAGGGCGGAGTTGAGCTGGGAGAGAAGGTGCGCGTTTTGGGACTGGAGGGTTAAGAAGGAGGTGTGGTTGGGGTCGGCGGAGATATCCATGGCGCCGTCTATTGATGGTATGTGCGCGGCGGATATGAGCTCTGGAGGGTGTGGTTGGGGAGCGAAGGAGGTGAGACCTTCCTCGAGGAGGGAGGGGGGAAATGATTGGTGGGTTAGTGCGGTTTGAAAGGTGGAAGCAGGATTCTGCTGATGAGGGAAAGAGAGGGTGGAGGTGAATCGCGCGGTCAGGGTGTAGTTTATAGGAATGGTAGTGCTAGAAAGCGAACTGCTACCGTTGAGCGAGCTTTGGTAGCGTGGTTTGACGATGTTTTGAAGTTTCAGCGGTGGGCTTGAGACATTTGGGAAGCCGCTGGGCGCTAGCATATGTAGGTTTGTGACCGGGGCAGAGAAGTCGGCTAGCTGGGTACTATATCGACCCTTAGCGACATCCCAGGTCTGTACTTTGCCGTCGTTGTGGCCGGAGAGCAGAGTGTTGCCATCATAGCTGACTTGGAGGCAGAGAGTTGTGGCAGCAGATTCCCCCGGTGAGGACCATCTGTCAGAGGGTGGCGGTTGGGTGGGTGTGGATTGTAAAGCGGGGTCATGCAGCACCTGCGTGAGAGACGGTTGTTTGTAGAAGTCGATGAGCTGGATGCTGCCATCATCGTATCCGGCATAGACTGCGCGATCCGCGGGATCAAGGGCCAGACAAAGGGGAGTGGATGGGAGCAGGTACGTGTGCAGAGCCACGCCGTTGGGATAGTCCCATACTACGATAGTATTGTCTTTTGAGGCGGATACTGCGATATTGGTACTGCTGAAGCTGTGGCCGACTTCGATGGCATTGATGGCGGCGCGGTGACTCGAAAGGGTTCTGATTGGGGAGAAAGGGAGCGCTTGGCCGGGATCATTGCCAGAGGATGCCGAGAATGACAGGAGTGACGGTATCGACCAGACGTGAATATTTGAGTCCAAGGATCCAGAGAGGAGAAAATTGGACGTTGGTTCTACTACGAGACACGACGTAGGCTGGAGATGGGATTGCGGAGTCGATATCTGGCGGCCAGTCCCTAGCTACTTGTAATGGTCAGCGCCTGGAATTAAAGCTGGCCTTCTCGACAAGACCAACCTCCCACAGTATCACTCTTCCACCCTCCGTTCCAAGCACAAGCACCCCAGCGCCATCGATGTCCCCCCCCAGCGCAATGCTGTGGATTCGCTCGGGGAAAGGTACAACGGCTTCTTGGTTGCCATTGTCTCTGCTATAGACATGAATGACCGCTTTTTCAGCCTGAGCGGCGAATATGTGCGATGCGCTGACTGCTAAGCAATTGGATTGCGCGGAACTTTTCTTGAGGCTGGATATTAGGGCGGGTAGTGGTTGGAACTCATGGAGATGTATGCCGAGGTCTTTGTTCGTATGACTAGGTTTCGCAGGGGCTGAGGTTGCTACTATAAAGCTTTCCTTGAGCATGGTGAACGTTGATCCCTAGGAAGAGAGAAACTTCTGCCGATTGGCATTCGGGTTGTATTCAAGATCACGTGGGGATAACGACCAGCTCTACCCTAATCTGCGAGCCGAGCCTTAATCTCAGTTGGCTGATATCGACATTTCAAGCACGGAGAGAGCATGTTTCAAAAACATATTGAACTGCCACCATGCAAGGGATCCTACTCGTATAAACTGGGCAGCAAGGAAGATGGGGGAATATGATGTGAGCCCGCTTTTAGGGCCCGTGGGTGTCGTTTGAATCCTCCTTTTCTTTCGACATCTCGCAGAAGGCAATGGCTTCTTCGAATTTTGCCAACGGTGTCTCAGCCGAGGAAGGAAACCAGCCAGTGACGATTCCTCAGGTTGACTACGACAGCAAGTCCGGGGAATCCAAGCTCATTGTAACCTTCTTTGCCAAGGACAGGCCTCCAAGGGACATTCTCGTCTCCGATCCTACTGGCTTGGGTGGACAAAGACTCGATGCCGCCAAGTTCGAGAACCATTTCACTAATCTGTTGACAAACCTCGTGGCCCCCGAACCTTTATCCCTCATTTCCTCCCTAGCGCTCTCTCGTAGTGTCTTCCAGCAGGCCTACACTGCTTCGCCTTCCTTTCCCAGTCCTTCTCAATTACGCCACGACCCCTTTATCTCCGGCTTCGAAACAGCAAATGCCTTGGAACTTGTATTCGATCTCGTTCCATCATGCCCTCCCAAGCCTTTCCGCCCTATCAAACTCGCAGTTTTCGATATGGACTCGACACTGATCGAAGAAGAGGTCATTGACGAACTCGCACGCTCAATTGACATCACCGATGAAGTTTCTCTCATTACCGCCCGTGCCATGAATGGCGAGATAGATTTTGAACAGTCTCTCCGTGAGCGTCTTGCTCTTTTAAAAGGCGTCAGAGCCGATGTATGGGATGATCTGAAGAAGAAATCGATCCACATCGCCCGAGGGGCGCGGAAGCTATGTGGGGTACTTCGTGAGCGGGGAGTTATATTGGCTGTTGTTAGTGGAGGTTTCGTGCCGATGGCCGAATGGTTGAAGGAGCAATTAGGGCTTGATTATGCCTATGCGAATCATGTACGTCGTACCAGAGTTGCTTGGTTGTTGTCTCTGATACTAAAATTGTACTTGCAGATTCCCGTCTCTCCCCCAACATCTGCCCACCCCTACCCCCACCTCTCCGGCAAACCCTCCCCAGACCATCCCATCATCACCCCAGAGCGAAAACGACACATCCTACTCTCCCTTGCTGCGGAGCATTCCATCCCATTATCTGAAACGCTCGCCGTTGGAGACGGCTCCAACGATCTCCTGATGTTGGCACAGGCGGGTCTCGGTGTGGCATTCAAGGCTAAACCGAAGGTGCAGAAGAGGGCGCCGCAAAGGTTAAATGGAGATAGTTTGGCGGATTTGTTATTTCTGTTAGGAGAGCCTGACATTAAGACTGCACGGACGGCGCCTGCTCAGTGATACCCCGAGATTAAAGGTCTTACCGAAGTTTTGGAACCGTTACTGTTCAGGTGCGTATACATAACGGTATGCTGGTGAAAAAAACCGAAAAGCGACATGAAATGCCGATAAATGTAAAAGACCTCCAATTGACCTCAGATCTTTCAACGTCGGTGCCCCAACTTAAGCCCAAACAGAGCGCTAAGACCGTATCTAATGAGTATGTGTCAGAAACTGGGATATATCAACCAACTGACAATGCCAAAGCAATTCAGCAGATGGTGGCAATAATTCAACACCCATACCATCAGCCCTCGATATTCAACCGTCCTTCCTTCTCTCGCAATTTCATGATCATCTGCTGTATAGTAATGGAGTAAACCCATCAAGAGCTCTTTCTTCTACTCAAGTCAAATAATTTCCTGCCAATCATACTAGTTCCTCACGAACGTATATCTCTCAACAAGGAGGAAGACGAAGCAAACTTTTTTAAATACGACAGCATTCTCTCTCTTCTTCCTAGCGCTCCATCATCTTTGGCATCTCTCAAGCTTATTGTTTTTTACTCACGTCCCCATGCCATTCCCTCATACCCAGCCTCAAACCTCAACCTCGACTCCCAACCAACCCCACCCTCCATCTCCCAACCAAACCACACCATCCATTTTCACACTTTCCTCCATCCCCTTCTGCAACCCGTACTTTCGAGTTTCGCTTTCCATGCGCCCTTTGTAGGTTCATTCCACCGACTTGTACACTATACCTCTATTCAACTTTCCGCACTGGCATTGTATCAACACAAAAGCAGTCTCTGCATTTTACACAATTGACCTACGCTTCGTCTCAAATTCCCCATATCCGTCGAAATCGGCCGAAGATTCGAAACCAGCGAAAAGTAACGAACTTCTTCTTACGCAGGATAGATCGTTCAGTTGAGATGTAGCTTTGAGTGTATCCAAATTTGCTGATTGGAGTTTCTTTTTCTTTTTTCAAATTATGTCGACGCGAAAGCAAACCTAAGGTAGCTATCTATATTCCCATTCCCATCTCCACCACAGGTTTCCCCACCCCGGATGCCCTAACCCCTCAACCCCCAGCTTACACATCTCTCCCCACAAGGCAACACCACTTCACGCCCCATACCCACACCCTCACACCCTCAAACTCTCACACCCACAAACGCACAATCCCCACCCTACAATCCCCACCCTACACCATCCCCATCTCCATCCCCATCCCCATCCCACTCCACCCACATCCCCATCCTCCACCAAGCATACCCCACAGCTTTAACCCAACAACAAACACCCATCCACCAGGCGGTATCGATTGAAAAGTCAATATACACCAACCGACAAGGTACTGTAGTTGTATTACCCGACAGAAAAATGGACAGTCCAAGTAGAAAAAGGCATGATCGTTATGCCTCTTGACAGAATCCTCTTTCCTCATCACACTGGTTCCGTTGTCTAACTCATACTATGCCAGGAAAGCACGAGTGTTTGTGTGTCGATTCGGAGTTTGGGATATGGAGATCTAGAACCTGAACATCTAGGAAGATCGAGTGTTGTTTTCCTAATATTTGTATAACGCCCGGGTTGAAGTAAGGTATAGCTGTGCCTGAACTCACTTTCTCTACATTTTTTATTCTAGCAAATAGAAGGAATCAAAGCGTGGCTTGATCTATCTGGAGATGGTAAAAACGAGTTAAATAAGTTCAACAGTCTCAACTCTATTTTCTAAAACGCGTCGACTAAGAATACCCCCTCTCCCACCCCCTCGTTCCCTTCTTATCCTCTCCCCTAGCCTCTCCCCATTCCCTCTCCCGTCACACCAACCTCAATCTCATGCCCGAAACTCGAACATCACCCTTCCCACACCCTCCACAAACCCTTTCTCTCTGATCAACTCCCTACTGGCCACTGACTCACACAACACCTTTTCCCCTTCCCTTTCCTCCGCCTCTTCTCCAACATCCGCGCGCAGCAGAATATCCTCATCCCAATAACTACTGCACCTCTCCCTTTTCGGTCCCTTTCCTCTCCTATACCTCTTAACACCCGGAGTCAGAACCTTCATCTCTTCGCAAACCTCATCGTAGATGTCAAACTCCTCTCCTTGGATTCTGGGATGCAGCGGTGGGGTATTAGTGACCTGCTTCCGGCGTTTAGGCGGTTGCGTAAGTAGGTTTGATGGTGTAAGTGGGTGCAGCAAGCGGCGAGTTGGAGCGGGGGTGGTAATTCGAGGAGGTTGGCTGGGGGAGGGTACGTTGAGAGGGGAGCACGAGGGGGAAGGTATGCGTGAGGGGGACGGGTGTTGGGGTTGGAGGTTCTCTTTGTTGCTGGATGTGCGGGAGACGGAACGGAGATTGGGGTATTTGAATGGTGAGTTAGGTTCGTTTAATGAACGGGTGGCGGGTCTCGGTGGAAGAGGTGGCGGTGATTTGCGCTGTTCCGGTGCCTCATCTGGAGATGCTTCGAGTACTTCGTTTAGCCAACTGTCAATCTCGAATCCATGGGCATGGTCTTGCTCTAAGCTTGCGATGGGAATCACTAAAGGAACCCCATGGCTGGAGTGGCAGTCTAGGTTGTCTAGGGTCGGGCTCAGAGGTCTTAAAAACGTGTAATGCTCATCGTGTAATTTCAAAGTGGAATAATTCACACTGTGAGGCGAGCTGCCGTACGGATGGCTTGGATGGTGTCCCCAGGGTGTTGAGAAGCTGCTGCTAATTGGTTCTTTGCCGTTGGCATCTACGTCTTGAGGACCGAAGTAATCTTCCTTGAAAGAAAGAGGGGTAGGAGAGGCCGGGTCATGACAAATTTTCGGTGGTGTGAATGCTTGACCCGATTTCCCGTCAGTATCAGTACTGTGGGTGCCTAACCGAGTGTCCTTGCTGGAACGATGAAATGCAACGGCAGACCTGCACAGAGCTTCTGGTGTTTTCGGTACTTTCCCAGAATATGGGCTAGAACAGAAACTGTTGGTGCAAGGGCTTTTTGGTCCTGAAGGATCACCTTTGCAATCCCGGCGAACGCTTCCAAACGGGGTGCTCCGAGTTTGGGTAGCCGGCAAACGCAATCTCGTGGTATTGGACGAGGTACGGCGCGTAGGTGTCTTCACATCCTGCAGTGTCGTGGCTGCATCGCGAAAAATCATAGCCATCTTCACGCCGTGACTTGAGGTGGGCGTTGCACGGGAGAGATTTGGTGTTACTCTGCGTTTCTTACCGCTATTGGGGGTCACTCTCCGAGATACGTAGCCTTCAGCTGGAGGGAGAGGAATTCTGGCACGAGGAATATAGCCTTCCGTTTCGGTAGGGGGAACTGCGCAAGCGTGGTTAAACATAGTACACGAGGAAAGTAGATCAGTGATGACAGAAAATGGTTTGGTTTTGTAGTGACCGACTTACGTATACTTGGATCATTGTCAGCAGGAAGATGTAAAAGACCGGATAGTAAAGCTGCAACATCCTTAGGCATAACTCAAGCCTCCTGCAGGTTGCATCAGTCATAGCAGATTCCTACTTGCTAGCTGACGTCTTTCGCCTGTTGAGAGACGAGGAGGGGCAGAAGTTGACATACTAAAAGAGGAAACGTATCTGATACCGCTGATAGAAACTGTGTTCTTGTAGGTATAAAATGGGACAGAGCTGCTCAGAACCGCAATGGAAACGCTATTGTTGAGTCATGTAGAATGCTGTAGAGGTGAGAATCAAGGAATAGTTGCATGCCATGGCAGCCATACTGAGAAGGAAGGAACCATCGAGAATGGTTCCTTGAGGAAAGCTATTCCAAGTATCAAGTCTATTAACCGCTGAAGAGATCAACACATTAGACTCGTGCTTGAGTCTGCCATTGCTCTGTGATGATCGAAAGCTTGATTTTGTATATTCTGGCACTTTGGGCACTGGTCTGCTCTCCTCGCTTGACGACGACATGAAACATTCAACATGGTGATTGTGTAACCACACACAAAAGATGTGGGAACGATTGGTCGGACCGCACTCCAGATTTAGTGTTCGCATCTACTCTCTACTACCCTACACGAACATAGTCCCTCTGCCGTGATCATATGGGCTGCGAAGCTGACTGTGTTGAGTATCTAGGTTGTTGATCGATCCTGCGTCTCCTTATAAATTATGATGCGGCAACATGACCTTGGCTGGACTCGTTCGTACTCGGATTTGAAGAGGATTATAAAGCATTCGAGTCCTGGGTGTTGGTATTTGCAACAGCATGCCGAACAGTTCCCTAGGCTCAGGTTGAAGTGCAGTTACATCAGGTGCAGAGATGCGTGCCTATCCGTCGACGCCGTTGTGCCGCAAGGTGGAAACGAGGGAACATGCTGGCATGCTGCTGACCAGCCTGACGTTTCCGGTGGGCGGAAATAGAATATCCAATGTGAAACTGATTGGCAGCTTCCCCCTTGATGATGATAACGTCGCAGAACCTGGTCATGCGGGCAGCGGCTCAGCGTTTGAAGAGCAACTCATGTCTCTCATCACAGTCGATCAATCACTATTGGTTATGAAGTAAGACCAAGTACTTTGGTATACGAGCAAAGACGTTGAAGTTCACGATAGCTTCGGATCCTTCCAGACTTCGTTGGACTCGGCAGTCGTGTCCAAGTGCCTCCTTCCTACATCCGTGCTACTACTAGAGTAGTGTCGACCCCAAACGCACTTGTCCAAGTTGCCTTTATTCTATATCCCAGTCATTCCGTCCATAGTTCTATCCAATCAATGTGCGCCAATCACAACGAGCCTGTTCAATTTCTTTTCTGCCATCTAAAATCTAAGCGGTGGTGGTGCGCCTCAACCCCCAATTAATCCTATGGATGGAATTCTCCTTCTGCTCGCAAGTCCTTCGCTCTGCTTCTGCTTGTACTTTGTACTGTTTCTCCCTCTCGCAACGCGAATGTGGGGGTTAAGTGGAATTGATTCATCCACCCATCACACAACCAAAGTCGTCGACTTTCTCTTCACAGCCCCCGTCCGCAGTGCGTCACGGTCGGAATACATTCAATTATTCTATCTACTTTTTTTCCTTTTACGAGTTGCAACCCCTCCCTCGCACAACTGCCATCCCACATGCGCATTTGAGCCTCTTCGTCACACACACACGAGCCTGCATGGCATACCACTCGAAAACCTTGGATTTCTCGCAATATCACTGGCTGCTCGCGAAGATTCCTGCATCAACCCGACTCACCACACCCTCCCATTCTTCGCCTTCACAACCGTTTCCGCCCTTCCTGTCTTTGCACGAGCGGACCGCTTCTTTTCCAAATTGTATACTTCGATCTTGTATAGCTTTGAGCGTGGTTTCCTCGAGTTGACAGCGGTATTAAGAAAGTTTCTGGGTACGTCCTCCTTCATTTTGTCCCCTGCGTCAAGAGGATTGCAGGATTGCGGCAATGCCGCAATCCTCCTACACCTAGATGCCGACCGCCACATGCTTGCTTAAGTGGACGTTTGAGGCGATGGAACGCATTGCCTACTGGTCATGTGTCGTTTGATTCATTCTTTCTCTTCCGTTCTGCTTCGTTCACTTTTTGCGACCAGTCTTGCTCAATTCGCTCGTTAAACACTCTATCTAATGTGTGATATAGATGTATATTGGATTCGATATCTTAATCATATAGACAACCTTAATTTACCTACAATTCACCAAGATCTCATATCTCTCTAAGAGACCTACATTCCCACCAGCTTGCGCAATAGCAATCGATCAATCCTGCTTCGAACGCTCCAGAAATACCACTGCGCCACTGGCTGGCTATAAACCCCGGATAGCACGTTCCTGCTCACATTAGAGCGGTCAATGTGGGCTTACTGATACTTGGATCAATACAACCAAAGTGATCGTTAGTCCTACCGTTACAAAACCGCATAGGCTCCTTTCGGAAGGGTCCACTGCCGAAGGCAAAGGCATGGACAATGAATTACATCGTGGAGGAGGTTCTGTTAAAAGGGCTAGGCAGAGAGCAAGAGCTGGGATGGAACCGCAACCGCCGGGTGTTGGAGATGAACCTATACCAATGCAAATGCCGCGACGTTTTCCAGGTCCAGTAGATCGCCCTCAGTACCCCCAATATTCTATCCAAGCTGGCCGAAAAACACCAGCAGCCCCCATCAGGCCCGGACAATCTCCTGCTCGAAACAACAGTCCTACGCGCAACAACCCCGTAGGCAGAGGTCCGCCCCCACAGAGACCTCCACGACCGAACTTTGTACCATCCATGCCGTCGCAATCCCTAGGACAGCCGCAGGCGAACTACTGGGAAGATAACTATATGGCATTGCCCGGACGAGATGGTAATTCAAGTATTTCAAGTGGGCCTTCTACATCCTCCTCTAGTGCCAGTATTCCCGACTTTCCCGTGCCAGCGATACCAGTTCCTTTACCGCAACCACAACCGCGACGTGCTGCAAATCTTGGGCCCCCTCCGTCGTCACGGAAAGGCGGTGCAAATTATTATCCACAAAATACTTTCGTCGCTCCCATTCCAGAAGAACAATCAGAAGCACATAATTCATTTGCATCAAGTCATGTCATGCCGACAAGCTGGGGTGAGGGTCCGCCCGAATACTATCCGGGTCGAGGCATCAATGAGGGGGACGGGGGTTTTGTAGAACCACTAGGGCGACATTCAAGGGCCAGTGATCATGAGGATTCATCAGGGTTCGTTAGGAAAGTCAGCATAGGAAAGCCTGGGAGGCCGGCACTAATGACTGTGAAAAGCGGAGAGAGTGCGGATCTCCAACCAGGCCCTTTCGATGACCAACAAGAGATCTCAGATGGGAGAGGTGGTGGTGCGACATTCCTCTCCGCCTCATCAGTGAAGAATTCCCCAGCTGGAACACCAAATGAGCTACCGAATGGTCTGTCTAGAACCGCTCCGTCTCCAGAAACCCGATCTCCGACATTCTCATTAGACCCGAGGGTCACTGAGATACTTGGTGGTCTGGAGAAGGGTGGCGCATTGGATTCAAGTGGTACAGCCTCCCCAATAACTTCGACAGCCCCATCAATGAGTGAAAAAGGGCTTAAACGCCCTCCACCACTGAATGTTGAAGCTGCGCAGGCGGGTGAGACAAGAGGCAGCTCCACTAGTCTGCCTGAACTCATTCGGCGGGCAACCAGACTAGCTTCAAACCTGGATCGAGGCCGAACAGCGAGTCGAGTTGGCATGCTGAACATCCTTAATGACAGAGCCGAAAAATCGGGACATGGATCTCGGACCGGATCGATTTCGGAAATGCTCAACGCCTTTCCTTCTCCTTCCGTACAAACGCCAAACGGCGAACGAAATGGCTCACGATGGCCTTCTCCGCTGTCCAAATCTGCTCTTAGCAGGAACCAAACATTCACGCCTGGTTCCCCAACTCAAGGCTATCCTAAATCTAATACTCGCAGATGCTGCGGTATGCCTGTTTGGGCGTTCGTCCTTCTCTGTATCATACTTCTTCTCCTCATCGCCGCTGCTGTAGTCATACCAGTCACGCTCGTTGTACTCCCAAAGCAACACTCCAACTCTGGGGTTACAGACCTTGCCTCTTGCAAGAAGGCCGTCGCCTGCGCCAATGGTGGGACGAACTACTTTGTATCCAATTCTTGCCGTTGTATCTGCGCTAACGGGTACACTGGAGCTGCATGTACCACTGCCACTGATAGCGGCTGCATTACCAGCGACGTGAAAGCCGGAGACCAAACGAATAACGTATATACCAACGCCACGGTCGGCAGCAGCATCTCTCGCCTCCTCTCAGGTGGGCCATCGAATTACAGCATCCCCCTCACCCCCGCAATCCTCCTCTCCATTTTCAGCAACGCCAACCTCTCCTGTACATCCGAAAATGCCCTCGTTAACTTCAATAAGCAATCCCAACGCCGGGACGAGCTTCCCTTACCGTACGACCTTCCTCAACTAAACCCAGTCGACAATCGCCCACTCTCCGAATCCCTACCAACCCCAACCATCGAGCCATACCTCCACCCCCGCGCCGCCGACGCCCCCGTCGCAACCGACAGCGCCTCGGTCCCCCCCTCCCAAACCGCCATCCCCGCCGCCATAACCTCCAACAGCATTATCTTCGCCGCCTCTTCCAACGCCCCCTCCGCCACCGGCACCGCCTCCGCCCCCACTTCGTCAACCTCATCATCACCAGGCACGCACCCCATCACGCAGCAAATCCTCGATTTCGCGCGCGTGGCCGTGCTGTTCATCTACCAAGAAACATCCCTGACGAGCGCGGTCCTGGCGCAGAGTAGTCTGCAGCAGGCGCTGTTCGATGCCAGCAGCTTCAATGCGAGTAAGACGGCTGTAGGCGGTGGCGTGGTGGTTGATTTTGGGAAGTTCACGGTGGATTTGGGGAATGGGACATTGTATGGGGGTGGGAATGGTGGAGGGGGGTAGATGTGATTATGTGTATATAAAACCTGTTTTTATGGGTTGGGTAAAAATCTCGGAATTCTCTGTTGTATCCGCATATAGTAGTTGTATACAGCTATTTATTTTGTACATCAAAATATACCGATTTGAAAGATTATTTAGCTGCTAAATGCATCGTCGCGTCTGAGTCTACATGAAGATTCCCACTCCGACTTGCTTTTGATTTTTGGTTATCTTTAGATCACTGCGACATCCCTGGCCTTCTCGATTGCGGTTGCTCTGTGGGCTCTCGAACGATGAACGAAAAGAGGAAAAAGAAGAAAGATGGTGGACTGGAATGGAGAGGAGACGGCTAGGAAGGATAGAGAGAGCGAGAGAAACGTAAGAAGAAAGTCAGAAAAGGAAAAAGAGAGCACCGACAGGAAGAACTCCAGAAGGAACTAAAAAGAAAGTCACTCTCTCCAAAACCGCAACGAATACGTCTCAACATCCAATCATCATCCACACAACCACAACCCTCTCCCTCCTTAAAAATCTCCAAACCCTTCTAAACCCATCCAAGCCTCTCTCAACACTGTTACAAACAGTCTCCGGAGCTCTTCTTTGTCATTTCTGACTTTGAACCATTAGATCCAGGATACCTGGAGATTATAGGGGTGAGGATGAAAGTAGTGGAGATGGTGGGTTGAGATGGATGAGGTTATGTGACTTTGATGGAATGGTGTTGATGGTGTAGGATGGGGTAGTGGGATATGGGGTGATGGGGTGATAGGAGGGGGTAGTGGGGGGTGGGGTATGGGTTGGGTATGGTGAGGGGGGAGGGAGGTGGGATGTGGGGATGGGGGATAGGGAGGTAGGGAGATGGTGAGAGGTGAAGTGGGGGGTGCCGGGGAAGGATGGGAGGATGGAGGAGGCGAGAGAGAAAGAAAGAAAGAAAGAGAAAGAGAGATTGGGGCGGGGTGGGGGTGGGGGTGGGTGGGATTTGTTTAAAATGGTGGATAGGGTGGGGTTTTGTTTGAATCGGAGTGAGTACCCAACCAGGACACGAGTCGCCCCATGCAATCTCAGCTACGAGCGACGAAATTTGTAAACACAAAGACCTAGCAGCTCGGGGTGCCCGCAGTGCCGGTTTCGAATATCTCCCTTCCGGTTGCTGTAGGATCTAGTTGGGCGAAATCACTGGGATCAAATTAGTTCGGCGGGGTTGGTGTCTTCTTGACAATGAACTCGATGATTGGAAAGATGATAAGGAATAATTGATAGAACAGGCATTGTGGAGGAAGATGTGGGGTATGAGATACTATAACCGGAGGATCTCATTCGTATCTCTGCTATGTACTCCTATCCATCATGCTTCCTCACTCGCAGGAGAGCTCTGACAAGGAAATTCCTACGAGACGTGAGACGTTTGGGGGGGCAAGGAGTTTACTGAGTTGATGAGTTTGGTGAGATGATATGATGGAGATGGGAGGGCGTAAGGAAAGGGATGAGGTGAAGCTTCTTCGGAAAGGTGATGATGGTGTGAAGCGCATGGCAGCGGAACAGGGCATGGTGGGAAAGTAATTTCATGTTTTGACTGCGTTTGATGATATTAAAGGGTGGATTGGGGAGAGAGTCGTAAGGTGTGGAACATGAAGGTAGAAAGAATTGCAGGTTCTTCGAAAAGCTGATACTGTTATGATGCGTATTTGAAGCGAAACACCTCGTAAACTTACGGCTTTGGTTTTGGCACATGACGGTGCAGCGCATGAGAACAAGTTACCTCGAATATGTATGATTCTAGCATCTCGCCTCCACTCTCAACCCACCAATTAGCAAGAGCCGCCGTATGAACTATTCATCCGTCAATAAAACCTCATGAAAGGACAAGTCGCTTGCTCGCTCGCTCGCTCGATTGCAGCATGCCGACAAATACCCTTTATCGAAAGTAATGATGAAAAACCACCCTAGAATGAACCGCTTGTTTGTGTATGCTACTGAAGAACGAGCCGCCGGTTGATGAAAAGAAGAGAGATGGTCTTGGGGCTGCTGAATAGATCTCAGTGAGGTACTGAAGCCTTGCCGAAGTAATGAAAGAACCAAGAGGAAATGGCACGCAAGGGAGTTAGGAAGAGCGTCTACTTTGTGATTCTGTAGACCTGTACTCATCCCCGGGTTCCCAGAGCTGGGGCTGGAATCGGTCGTTCTTGTAATGCGAGATGCATTCTCCAGCTCTATTGCTGTGTTAGCTTGTATAACGCACTTGACAGACCGAGGCGCAAAGACATAGAATGTAAGGACATACTGTTTCATCGCCACCGTCTGACAAGGTTCCGGGTGAGTGATCACGAGTTGGCGGTACCCTGGTTCGACTTGAAATTTCGAGGGCCGGAAGCTGCTGTCAGCCGGCTGAGGATGTATAACCGGGTGAACTGGGGGTGCAAAATGGTCGATGGCAGTGGGACTTAAGGGGTGGTCCATAGCGGAATATCTCCCGTTTCGGTCGTAAGGGTCGTTTAGGAAAGGAGTCGTCGATATACCAGCGGTAGACAAGCCCGGAAGGAAGTACGAGCCCAGATCGAGGCCACTGTGGGAATACGCACCATTACTAGATAACGTGCGCGTCGGATCATATATGTAATGAACCTGTGGAGAGGGTTGTGCCGGAATGGGCACCCCAGCGACGTCTTCAATCTTGTATATTATATCGTAGTGACCACTGTCTAATGTCAGCTGTCCTGAGCCTCGACTTGCGATTGGTAGAGAACAAACGGTCGATATAGTAGCCGGATACTGGGGGTTGCAAGAAACCCGTTCAGGCGGTTGGGATCTTCGATTGGAAAGTTGATGGTGTTAACTTCCTCGCCTTCACTACGATCTAGATAAAGTATGTCGACAGAGATTCCTGCAGGTTTGATAACGGCATCAATCAGAGCGTTCAAGCCTATATGGTCCATTTCAACTTGAAAAGGATCGATGTGACGTTCGCAATACTGCTGAATGGTTTCGCCCAGGAGGAAGTCTTGGTACAAGTCCGCTTTCGTTTTCATCCACGCACTCGTTATGAGCTACATTTATTATCAGGGCTCAAGCGTTCGCTGTGACTATATCGGATGAATGATAGACTCACCCTAAAATGGGTGATGATGGCGCCTGCTATCGAGTCATCGTTAAAACTTGCCAGCAGTGCTGCTCCGTCGTCCTGACATGGTATGCTTGCGGCGGTCCGTTCAAGCAGCCCGATGGTCTCATCAACGAATGCTTCAAACATGTACTCGTCGTATCCAGCCGCGTAGAGTAGATTGTTCAAAGACTTGAGCCTTGCTATCTGTGCAGCGATTTTCGAATGGTCGCCATGGTGCAGAAGAGCTTCAAAATACCCAAATGCCAGAGCTTGCCAGAATCTCAGCAATGATGCAAGAGTGACTCTGGAGGGGAAAATTACTCACCTCGCCAACCGCAGTTGCCGTCTCCTTTCACAGTCCGATAATGAGAATACTTTTGCGGGAGTACCTAGATAGAAGGAAGTCAGTAATCTGATCAGCTGCTCGTGGAATCCAGACAAGCAAACCGCGGTCTTGTGAATGTATATAGGGTCCGCTTGGGCATATTCTGCTGTTAGGGCTCGGCTTGATTGGCGCGGCCCAACAAACGGTCCCTATAAATAATCAGACGCTGAATCAACTCTTTCTCCCCCAGCCGGTTTACCTCCAGATCAAAGACAGCGTCGTTTGATAATCGTTGTAGATTCGCCAACTCCTCCTCTGAGGCCATAGTGTTCCGGATCCTGGTGTCGTTGACGAGCTATGCTTGATATCGGAGACTAGAGCCCCGAGACAGCCACAGGTAGCTGCCCGGCTGTTCAAGTAATATTGGTCTCGACGGTGGATTGAAAGTGATACTCCTCGACGTGACAAGCCGCGGAGTCATGCCCAGTGGTCTGTGATATGGCCTTTTGGGATCGGCTACTCGCCGTTGCTCCCCCGCCCGGTACGCAGGTTACTTTAAGGTATGATCTAGGCCCCGGATGCGAAACAGGCAGTCTATATGAAATGCACTAGTTCTACAAAGAAAGAAGCACACGGTCTTCTTCGGAAATTTAATATACGCTTGTCGTCGTAAGGGTACGAAGTGATTGGCGAAGTCGAGGTGCTCAGGCCTTTGCTTTATTCCTCCCGCCTTCTAATGCATCAAGCCGTCGATAACAGGAAACCGGGACTACCTTAGGTGAAAGCGAAGGATGCACATTTTCACGATCTGATCGCTGATGCGACTTGGAAGAAGGAGCGGAATGTCAGTAGTGGTAAGACGGAACGAAGGTGGAGCTGATCTTTGTCCATAGACCGATGGGGAAGGGCGGAAGTGGTGCTCCCTCGGGTGGTCGTTCCAAGGTATGGGGACAATCTAGCACAGCCTCTGCAAACATGCCAAGCTTGAACACTCGTCGATAAACTCTGGTGGCCAGGACGACCTTGACCCTGGGAGAGGCTCTAGGGTGCTTGGATGAAGACGGAGATACTCTACGCTTGATGGGATCCAACGCGGTACGATTCTCTTGGATACTTTATCCTGGAATTCCTCAATTCTTCAGCACTTTTGGAGCTTTGTCATCGTATCTTGCTCGTGCATAAAGATCTGCAGCAGCATTGGACACGTTGGATCCATACAACAGATACAACAGGGGCCGCGCCTTAGCTTCTACGCTACACTTTACGAGTGAGATGCAATGGGAAAGCAGCTGGGAACCTTTACCATATCGTGGGGATGCCGCCGAGGAGGCCTTTGTCGTTCGGCACGCAAATTCCCTCCTTACTGCCATCGATAATCCTCAGAGATCATTGGCTTCGGACGTCTACAGAATACGATCCGAACTTCGGAACTCATAGAATAGCTTGATATTTCCATCTCGTCACTTCTTCTGGTACTGGTCAAACACCATTGGCGTTCATTCTTTCTCCGCGCTGCTAGCTAGCTGTCATGCTAGCATGGCTAAGGTACATCAACCTTCTGCGGGGACTCGAAACCACTTCCGCAGGCCTATAATCTTTGACGAACGCCAACAAAAACGTGTCGAAGATCTAGTCGCATGGGCTGATATTATGCGACACCTCTTGAGCGTCCTGAGCTGAACAAGGGCCTTCTCCTACAACGCCGGACCTGCCCATGCACATACCATGCTGCGTGATCTCGACTTACCTAGTTTCAGAGAGATTCAACTGGATTCGCTGGAACCAAGTACCCATGGACCCAACCGTGCGTCACTTCAGTGCCGCCATCCCCTTCCCCATACCTGTAAACCCTTTCTTGCCCCCACTTTTTGCTTTCCCGAACCCGTTCACACCTTGTCCATGCATGGATCCTCCACCATCAAGTTGTACAGACTGCATGCCGGAAGTTGCGGTACCACCGAGTGCTTGAGACGAATCGTCAGTCTTGAAGCCATCGCTCTGATCCAGAATCGTTCTCCAGAGAGCCCCTACTGCTGACGTCCACTGCTGCATTGCTTGAGTACGACCGATATCGCTGTTGCTCTGAATCTCAACCGTTCCATTTTCCTGATTGATTTTGCCTTTGAGCTTCTTATCGACAATCAGGAACCCAACAATATCTTGAACCTCGGCGATGGATATTTTGAGCTGCTTCGCGATGAATGCAAGGGTAAATCTCGTGTACGGAGCAATCAGCTTTAAAACTCCCTTCGTCCGCATGTTTCGAGTCACTTCGTCAATGTTCTCAGCGATGAAGGGGTCTGCAAGGACATCCTTGTTATTCTGCAATATTGACTCGTAACGATGAATGTCGTCGCGCTGATACGCGTCTACTAAGTCTGTCATTGCGGAAATCCTTGGATCGTTCTTGTATGGCTTGGTTTCTTGCGAATCGAAGGGATTGATGTCGGATTTCATAAGCATAGTCGTCAAAACAAGATACTTCAGGACTTGTATACGCTGTAAGGATCCCGCTTCATCGTAATTTCGAAAGGATTCGAAAAAGTCAATTTGGGCTTCCTTCCAACTCTCTATCACTCATCAATATTTTTAGGCACCAACCAAAGAGACTACATACCTTCACTCATGTGCATTTTCCCTCCACACTCTCGAATAATCCCCATGATCTTTGGATGAGGAACCGCAGATCGGACCTTTAATGCTCGTTGGTAAAGAGCCTTCCCAACATGTCTTAGTATTTGATACCAATCCAACCAAGGGAGTGAACATTACCTTTAACCTCTTGTTGTTCCTCGTATCTGCATACATTTGAATCTCTAGAGCGTAGACCTCCAAAGCATAAGTACCTTTGCTCGGGTCATCGGTTCCATCATCTCTCTGGCATGCCTTATGTAGGTCTCGGACCTTTTTGACTAGTTGCGCATATTCCCTCCTATCGAGCCATAGCCGAGCCAACTTTATGTTGGTCTTGAGCCATAATCTCTCGTTGTTTGTACTCTGGAACGACTCAAGTGTTTGCGAGTAGAACTTTTCCATGCAATGATATGCTTTCTCGTCATCTGAGCCCTTTTCAATGAAGTCGAGCATGTTGTTGATGGACTTTTCAGAATAGTTTCGGGTTACAGCCGACTTGATGTACGTGAGGAGCTCGCGATAGTGCTCGACAGCCTAAAGTAGCTCTTTAGCCAGAAACCATGTAATGGGCAGGGAACTCTACCTTATCATATCTACCCAGCTTAAATTCAAGCTTGATTGCCTGTTTCAAGCCTTTGAATCCCCTAACGATAAAACACTTAGCCACTGCTCGAGGCACTTTGAACCGGTGAACAAACCAGTCCCCTTTCTCTTGTTCCATCGCCGGCAACCCTAGAAATTCATCTATAGCTTCATCTGGATTATCGGCCTTCATTTGTTTGGCGTTGTAGTATTTATTTTCTATACTGACATCCCCGGTTTCTTCATCATCATCGTCTTCATATTCGAAGTCGTATCTGAAATGCATTCAGCAATTGTTACTGGGAAGTTTCCCGCCTAAACTTACTGTTCTTGATCCGAATCTTGCATGAAATCATCATCGTCAGACATTTTGGCACGTTCGTAGTTCTATAGAATATCGTGTCCGGAGGAAGTTCTCTGAACAGATTCTTTTCGTAGAATGCAAATGCTGAGCATGTTATGTTTGATTGATAGGTACCTCCGTACTATTGATCGACACCAGCCGCCCCACAGGGCTTAGCGTAATTCCCCAGCGCCAATAGTCGGAGCCTTAGGTAAGCCAGAAACCTAAACATCCACAAACTGTCGAGAGCACTGGAATACTAGCAGGGTTAATTGGCTACCCAGGCTTAGCATCATAATCTGGTGGTAAGCTTCTGGTCATCTTCTTCGTGTCCTTCTTATCCTCCGGACGCCACCTCTTCGGGTACAACTGAGGCCGGAGATAAGATGGGTGGGGATCTCAACCTAAAGAAGTCATGGCACCCGGTGCTCATGAGCAATCAGCGGCGGGTATGGGAAGAAGAGAAGAAAGCGTTGGACGAGCGCAAACGCATAGAGCAGATGATGAAGGAGCGGCAAGAAGAGAGACAGATCCAGGAGCTACAGGACATGCAAGAGGCTGCTGGTGGCAAGAAGCGCCTGAATCGTGTGGATTGGATGTACTCGGGGCCCTCAACTGGGCAAGTGGGGACTACTGAGGAAATGGAGGGGTATTTACTGGGGAAGAGGAGGATTGATGGGATACTGAAAGGCACAGAGAACAAGAAACTAGAGAAAGCTGCCGATCAGGATTCATTCATGGCCTTGCAGAATGCAAACACGCTTAGGGATACAGCTTCAAAGATTCGCGAAGATCCAATGCTGGCCATCAAGAAACAGGAGCAAGCGGCTTACGAGGCTTTGATGAACGATCCTGTTCGGCGCCGACTCTTACTTAAAGCCGCCGGCGGTGACATCAACCCGGAGGAAAAGGGCGTCAAACATCGGAAGCACAGACACCGAGACGTCCAGGTCGACCATCATCGCAGCCATAAGCGAAGACGGACCGAAGATGAAGACCGCTACAGCCGGCGAAGCAGACATCACCATCGTCGACGCCCAGACTCTTCCCCCTACTCTAGATCACCCTCACCTTATCGACGAAGATCCCCCTCTCCCCATCGCCGAAGATCTCCCTTGCTATCACGGGGAAGAAGCAGATCACCAACCCCATATAAGCACGCTCGCTCCCCCTCTCCCTACCACCGCCGCCGTTCGCCTCCCATTCCCCGATCTCGCTCGCCCTACCAGCCCCCGGTTCAGGACCGTCGCCTTAAACCCAGCAAGTCCTGGCACAACCTGCCTGCCCGCCGCCGCAATTCTTCCTCCCCCGACCCGCCTCCCCAAAAACCACAAAATGAAAATCGAGCAGCCAAACTCGCCGCCATGCAAGAAGCAGCCTCTGAGCTTGATCAGGATCGTGAAAAACGTATAGCGGCAATTGCAGAGCGTGAGAGAGTAGAGAAGGAGGAAGAAGAGAAGGCCAGGGCCAAGTCTGCAAAGTACGGAGGGAAGGGAGACTTTGTACATGGCCTGCATCGGAAGGCCGGGGATATGGATATTGGGGAAAGGATGAGGAGGGGCAGAGGAGGATTGGGGAAGCAAGGGGAGGACGAGGAGTAGTCCGGGGCTTTCTGCAGGCCCATGACGCTAAGAACAAGGCGTTCTCAGCGTGTGTGTGTTGGTTTCGCATTATTCTTTGATCACGGCATCTATTGAGGATCTTGGCTTTTACTCCACGACTACGAAGTAGATATGAAGAAAACTTGGGAAAGTTGGATGGAAAGCACGACAGTAAAGGGTAAAGCGAGGCTATCTTGTACATGGTACCGAGCGTTCGAATTGATTCGAATTTGCTAGACTTTGTTGAATGTTATGTTACGAAGATGATAATTTCGAATATCCTTTTCCACGTGGAGGTGTAAGGAGGGAGACTTCAAGTGTCAATTGGCCGTTCGCAGTACCAGGTACTTTCGGGTTAGTAATTACCTTAGTGTTCAGGCGTATTCCGTACTGTATGTACCCCGCAACACCACCACCACTTTTTGACCTACACAGCTGCCCCAACTATCACTAGATTTATCAAATTTATTGCTCACTGGCACCACTGAACATCCGAATATTGAAGCTATTCGAATTTCAAATGGCTCAGAAATTCGAATTCGTCAGTTAGCTACCTACGTTCTACTTTCCAACCCTTAATTATATGTTTGTTTACATATCGGCGGTCGGGGAAACCCCTGAGCCGCGTACAGTACGTCGGGATAATACGATTCATATAATTACTAAGCTAAGCCGGTCTAAACCTATGCGCCAGGCCACTATCGCACCTACGCACCAATCGCATTGCAACAATCGTAGATGAGCGTTGGGGAAGCGTTATGATGATGCCAGGACGTTACGTGTACACGCACTTTAACGAGGTTTGGAGAGTCGCACGACCGTGTTTTAAAGGGTCGAGTACGGTGTTGAGGATCATTTACCTACTATTACTTTGGAAGACATCCCAGGAGAGATTTATGTTTTGCGAGGATTTTGCGAGATATTGATATTGCGGAAAACTAACATATACCATTTACGATCCTTGAGGCGCATGGTTCTAGGTCAGGCCGTCCAATTACCTGAGACGTTATGGTGCACACCGGTCCAAGTAAAGGCTGCAGGACTTGCAGGACTCGTAAAGTAAAGGTATGATCACCGCTTGGCCTTCAGCAAGACGAACTTCCCCATCTGTTCTGGGAGCAAGATGTGGCTAAAAAATGCTAGTGTGATGAAACCAGGCCCATCTGTCAGAGGTGCATAAAGTCGAAACGAGCTTGTCTGGGATATAAGGATGTGAAGGGTTTCTTTTTCCGCGACGATACTGAGGCGGTGGAAAGAAAAGCGATAGCAAGCCAAGTTCGAGCTACGAAACAAGCATCTCACGAAAGTAGCAAAGCCTTGGTGATACGGCAGCATGATGATCCAAGCTCCAGCTGTTCTTCTCCGCAATCGGACATCGATTTCATCTCTTCCTCTCTACCGCAGTGTCCGGAAGACAACGCAGTGTGCTATTTCATGACAAATTATGTCATGCGTTCTCGCCATCCGGAGACTTCACGAGGTTTCATGGAGCATTTGCTTCCTTTCTATGTCAGCAGCAGCAGCAACTCCCCTCTTTCCTTTGCGACAACCGCGACAGCACTCTATGCCCACCGAGAGCTAATACCTGGTACTGCGGCCAGAAGCGCTGCCAGAGCTAGGGCAGTCGCAAATTATGTCGAAGCTCTGAGGCTCATCAATCTTGCCATTCAAGATCCTAAGGAGGCTAAATCAGATTCCCTTTTAATGGCAGTTCTTTTGCTTGGGTTGTATGAGGTGAGCGCAGGACTTACCATTTGCACCCTTTCTGAACATCTGCTGCAGAGAGTCTTGATGCTAACATGCAAGTTAGCTAATTGTTGCAACCGAGACTTCTACCCGCTTTGTAGGACATCATACGCACGGGGCTGTTGCCTTGGTCAAATTCCGCGGACAGGACCAATTCAAATCCGACGACTCGATACGACTCTTCCTAGCGGTACAAACTCAATTGGTATGCCAAAGGGACCCGATTTTGCTTATATTGGCGGTGGTGCTTATTGTCGTCTAGGTGCAGCATTGTATTCAAAATTCTACACCTGAGCCCCTTGCCGAGTTCATGGCTTGCTTCAAGGAGACTCCCACACAAAACAAGCAACTGACTTGTGCGAATCGCTTGGTAGTTCTTACAATGCCCATACCGGGTCTTCGCTTGAGAGAAAAAGATCTCCTGGACTGCCCAAGATACGCGCCGGCCCCTGAGTTGGTAACTGAGTTAATGCAAGCTGCAAAAGCCGTCGATGCCAATCTTGTAAAATGGAGTGAGAAAGTTCCCGAAGTCTGGCATTACTTCTCAACTGCCGTGGGGAATGAAACCCTGATGGACGTCTACCCTAGAAGCATCGACATTTACTACGATACCGTAGTTGCTAGCACCTGGAACGCTTGGCGGGCTTATCGTCTATACGTGCTCACGACTGTTATGAAATGCGCTTCAACCCTATTCGCCCTAGACGGTGATCCCGATGCCGAAAGAGAGGACTTTGAAGCAATTGACACAATCCAAGAATTGGTCAACGGTATCTGCTCGAGTGTTCCGTTCCACCTGGGGCACACCATCAACGGCATAGATACAGCTAGGTCTCTGTATCCCCATGCTGTAGGCTCAAGATTGGAACCAGGCCCCATAGGAGCCTTGGGGGTTTTCTTAATGAAATGGCCTCTGAGTGTAGCTTCAACGATGACTTGCATTCCAGAGAGCCAGCAGCGGTGGATTCGCGAGTACCAAACCCTATAGCCCTTTTATAGTTTACAAAGAAACAGTAGATATTCTCACCTCTCAAAGACAAGGTCCAGATCATAAAGCATCAAACCTATTGTGATGATAGACCCTGTGTAACAGAAGAACTGTTCGGAGACGCCCCTCGCACGCTGTAATACTGTAACTAGCACTTGACGAGATACAGTTTCGGCATAGATAAAGAAAGATGTCACCATGATATCCGTTTGCATAATTGATAAAGTGCAAGAGTGATAATGAAGTGGAAGTGACAAAGGTGATGGATGAGTGACACCACAAGCCCGTGGGCAAAATGAACCTTGTAGTCGATCACCTAAGTCAGGTACGACCGTACGAGTGCGGTGATTTACCTTGACTACCACTCGCACTTTACTACCTTACAGTTGTACTTGTACCTAGAAAAGCTATGTGATGTAGAAAGAGCTGTATTTTGCGGAGGCCCTGGGGTTGCCAAAGTAAGGGTCAAATTCACCAACTCGTTGCCGCTTGAAAGTATCTATTCACGACACGTGACTTAAAGTATTGCCGCCCTTACTATTTATTTCAGCACTAATCCTTGAAGGGTTAGTCAGAAATCCACGGTCAGTCACACACTCTTCGGCGACAAAAATACTCCACAAGAACAAAGAAGATAAATAGAAGCGCCCTCGGCTGTTGTTTTCTTCTTTCGATTCTTAGTTCACATGAGCAATGCCTTCGCGTCGCGGCATCGTCGACAATCTTACAGTGGAAGAGTATCTCGCTGATGACGCATATTATGATAACAACCAGATTGTCAAGAATTACGCCAATAGAACCAGAGAGGGCTTCCGTCAGGTAGAAAGAAAATGGAACAGGTCTGTCTACTCCCTTCCAAAAGCTCCTTCCCTTGACGGGATTGACCCTTTCTCCAGATGGTGCAATCAGTTCGGTTTCGATCCACAAGCGACTCTTCTGGAGGGCACTAAGTTCCGGCTCTTTATCAGATGGATGGTAAAAAATTCCCGTATGAAGAAGCAGAGCTCCGTTATGCAACAATGGAAACGTTTGCGATTAATTTACGCCGAGGCTTCGGGACAAAAGCTTCAGGAGAAGACCGGTTACGAAATTTTCAGAGTACGTGTTCTAGATGTTATCTATATCTAAATGGTTGCGCCGTACTAATTTCTCAACAGTATATTACGCAACCTTTGACAAAAGAGCATGATTTCGACCTTAGTGTGGCGCCCAAACCGACCATGACGATAGAGGATCTTGCAATTATCATACATTATCACTGGGTCCACGACCCAAGCATCTTTCCTACCGAACGACAACGAGTGCAGTTCGCCTTCATAATGCTGCTCATTGCGTATACAGGATCAAGACCGGGGGCTCTTATGAACACTGAGTCTGGAGAGGAGTCCAAACCGAAAGGGCTACGGTATCAAGATTTCGAGCTTGTCCTTCTTCGTGATCCCGAGAATCCCGCTGTTCACGTTCTCATAATGCACGCAGTTCTCCATCACATGAAAGGTAGAGAAGGAAATGGAAAGCCGTATGTTCCTGGCCGTCCCGCCCGTCGGGACTTTACTGATGTAACTAGAACCTCGTACATGTTCTGGCAGCGGGACGACTCGTTGGCTTTCTGCCCCATCACTATGTTCCTCAGCTTGGCCTTCGCCGACGGTGCCATTGACGCAAAAACAGGTATCCACTCGCCAGCAGACCTCTTCTCGAAGAAAGTTCCTCGAGGTCTCAACGCTATTAGGATTCCGTGGGAGCCAGGCGTAGAAAAGAAACCTGTCTTGCTTGCATCGCAAGTGTCCGGATGCTTTCAAGCCTGCTCTGATCGAATGTTGCGTTTCAACTCTTTCAGTTCGGACGTGCGCAGGCTAGGCTTGCACGCTGGTTTTCCGGATGCCGTCACTAGCTACTGCACGAGGCGAGCTGTTGCTAATGCTGTCGACGGTGAGTTCTCCACTGCATCATCACGGGCTATGCATTGACAGTTATTGTTTTCTAGCTGTGGCGACTGATGCTCAGCGTAACCAAGTGCTTGGCCACGCTAGCTCCGGATTGTCAACTTACCAAAAACATTATCAGAGCGAACGGGTTGCTATCGACGTTCAGGCCGTCTACTGTGGTCACCCCTCTAGGACGCTCTTGCGCCAGACTGCTGGTCACATGAGTCTGTACCGCGATCCTCGCGCACCGGTACAGCTTTCCCCCGAGGAAAAGCAAAGCGTAAGAGAGGATCCCACAATCCAATCCCTGACTGAGCATTGCAAGACTTTGGAGATCAAACGCAACTGGAAACGCCATACTGGCGCCAAGGCGAAAGCGCATGGAGGGCCAGACTGCAAAGAGCTCGCAACAGCCAGAGCACTTCTGAAGTCAGAGATCGGCCATAAGGAAAGGGAACTTTTCAAGCTCGTGCGGACCAAATACTTTAGATCTATTGGTACCATTGAGCTAAATCGACAGTCTTGTAAAGGAGAGAGTGATATGGACTCGGACCACGAGCCGACCTTGAAGATTCTGCAGTACACCTTTGAGGAACGAAAGCGTCTCATTCATTCACTCTTCAAGGCCGTTGATCCTGAAAAGGAACCACGATCAGTAATCCTCGAGGCGCGCCTGCGAGCAATTTCAGATCTCACGGCTCTGTGTTCCAAACGAGAGATAAAGCGCAGAGAGGCTAATATGACTGTTAACAACACGTCAGTCTCCATAGAAACCGGGAATTGTGCCAGCGCCTCAGACGGATCTGACCCAACCTGCACTTTGCAGCCTTTGCCTTTAATATGTGGCAGGATATGCCTGGTGTGCTGTGGAGACCTGCATCTGTCTCAGGATGATAGAATCAAGGTGTATAACCGTAAGGACATCTTGCAAAAACACTTTGAACGTCATCATTCAAGTTCCATTCAGGCAAGGAAATCAAGTTGGTGTGGCCATCCAGCATGCTCGAAAACAGTCATTCAAGGCGTAATGCTTTTCAAGAACCACGCGGCGAGGGTGCATAGTATTTTCATGTAACGTAGTCAGTACTCTATCTGTGCCCCGCACTTTCGCTCAGTTAAGCGAAGAACTGATGAATAGGCGTTAATTTTCGTCTCTTGCCCAGCAGTGGTTACCACTTGGTGACTCTAAAAGTAGAACGATGTGTTTCAGGTGAATGGCGGATGATCCCGATGACTCATGAACCAATTAAGTTACTACGTACTGTCGCAGCCCCAGGATTGTGCCGCCGCCAAGGCTTCGCTGCCTGCCAACCACCACACGTTCTGTTGCCTAATAAAGACGTGTGCCTCCCGTCCCCTCATTCCCAATCATCATGTCCCCATCACGAGCAAAGTCAGATGTTAAGAGATATGGGCGGCAACTTTTGCTGAACCCGTTGAAAAACCAAGGTGAAACTGCTACCAAACATGCCTAAATGTTTCTTCAGCTGACAGCCCGTAGCAGCACACCCACGCGGAATTGGAAAAAAAGAGCCGCTTACGCCTGTTCGTAGAAGCGCACGTCTACAAAAGAGTATAATTCTCCATCAGCAACCGGAGATTCAAGAGCGACTTCTTCAACTTCCTTCACCAACAAGTATCACTCTTGACAAAGAGGTATGTCCTCCAGTCCTAATACAAATACGACCGCTGACTCCAGCCGAAGCGTCCGCACAATCCATCAGCCTCGGTCAGACCTTCCCATTCAGGTCGAAAGCGAAAGCGAAGTGAAGAGCTTGAACAGAATCAAAACGCTGGGGCCAGAGCATCGAATCGTCCGCGTTCGCAGAACCAGGAGAGGCTCATACGAAAACGACGTCGAGTCTCAGCTGCAAATCTCATTGTTGAGGGCGCTGTACGCACAGATCTCGGCCGTTACAACAAGAACAGCGACGTCGACCCGATCCAACGCTGGATCGAAGAAGGAAGCTGGTCAGGAGGAAATTTCGAGGAAGACAGCAACATGAGTAAGCCGCTCACCCGGAAAAGGTCTACTCCGTCTCTCAGCAAACATGAATCAGACATAAGTGGCGTTTCTTTAAGAGAGGGAAAGAATCCTGCCGTCAAGAGTCGACGCTACGAGCAGTTACTTATATCTGCTGGCATTTATATGGATGATGACGACAAGGTGGCCACTACGAAAGAATGCAAGGCTTTATGCCAGACTCTACTCAATGTGTATCGGACAGTGCCTCATGATTCTCTCTTCAACGATGATTTATTCAAGAGGGTTTGTCAAAGAGTCCGTAATAAAAATGAAGCCAGAGTTATCCGCGACCTGTCCCCTCTCCTCGTTCCCTCCGCCGAAATCCTCTACCTTCGCGGAGCTACAAACCTTGAACATCTGATCGAAACTGTCGACGAAAGCTGGATCAAATCCATCCCCCTCGTCAAAGGTCCTCGCCCGCAGCCTGACTTTGCTGTAGGGGTCAAATCGTCTGCATTCACTTCTGACCAACTTAAGAAATTACAACCCTCTATTGGTGATTGGCAGACTACATCTCGTCTGGTGGCTACAGATGAGATGTATTTCCCATTCCTGACGTCGGAGGTGAAATGCGGCAACGAAGCACTCAATATCGCGGATCGGCAGAACGCTCATAGCGCCGCCGTTGCGGCAAATGCTGTCGTCGAGTTGTATAGATTGGTGTCGCGTCAAGACGAGCTCAATCAGAAGATTTTGACCTTCTCAATTTCGCACGACAATGAGGTCGTAAGAATGTACGGGCATTATGCGTTGATCAAGGAAAAATATACTCTATTTTACCGTCATCCTGTCGATAAGCTTGATTTCACTAGAAAGGACGGCAAAGAGAAGTGGACTCCATACACGTTTACAAGGAATGTCTACGACAAGTTTTATCCAATCCATCACGAAAGAATCTGTTCCGCCGTTGACCAGCTACCCAACCCAGAAGACTTCGCTGTAGAGTCCTTCTCCCAGCAATCAAACTTTGACTCCTTCGAACAGAACGACAGCCAATTGACCACCTCGTGCTCACAACAGACAGAGGCGGAACTTCCGTCATCTCAGACGTCTGAGCCTGTGTTCAAGAAACCAAAGGGAAAAGGCATTAAGTAGTTGCGTTATTCCGAAAATGAAAGCCGCCGATTTCTTTGGATTTAGATAATACCCGCGGCATAAATGTCCCTGCTCAAAATCCTTCCCCACTCCATTGAATCCCAGGGGCACAAAAGTCCCCACGAATTAAAAGAGCATTTAGTCTGCTGGCCAAAGATGTGCTAGAGGCCGAATCACTCCCAAGTAAACCTCTCAACATCCGCGTCCTTCACGTCCACGGTCTCATGCCAACGAACCCGGGCAAGCAAAGCCTCACGCTGAAATGGAAACGCGAGGTTTTAGATCTTCCAGTATTGCGTGAGCCCATGCGTGGCTCCGAGGGATCCGGGACATCACCTACCAAACCCCTTCGCGCCAACACATTTGCTCATAACCTGAAGCGAACGGGGCGGAAGGCTGGGCTCCAAGGCAATCTCGGCCAGAAGTACCTCAGACGTGGTCTCCTGAATGTTGTGAACAGTACGCCTTCCCTTCCGTACCTGAACTCGAAATTGTGTTTAGCCAAGAAATGCTAACCCCGAGGACTTGAACAGGGAAGGCTCCCGCCAGCGTACGAGATCAGCTATTCGACCACAAATTAGGCGCGGCTGCATACTATCTTGATCAAGACGTTCAGGTTGACACCAAAGCCTGCTTCTCGGGGCGCCCCTCCAATGAGATGGTGCAGAAGATGGCCCGGCTTGCCAGTTTGACTGCCGATCCCAATGCCCCGACGGAGTTATCGGAGGAGCAGAAAGCAGAGTTTCGTATCCATCCAAAGGTTCTTCGCCTCACCAACAGGAATAAGGCTCTCACTGCTCAGCTGAAATCGCAGGGCTACAGACCCATCAGTACCGCAAAAGGAACGTTACTGTACAATGAGAAGATGAAAGCGCAAGCCCGATTAAATTCGTACAAAGTCAGACTGCGACACTCTATGATCGAAAATGGTCGGAAGCGACATTTCCGAAAGGCCGATACAATCGCCTTTAACTCACAGTTCTCCGCCTCTTCGGATCAAAAAAACCCAATGAATGATGAACCTGCGGCGCGTCGTATATACAATATTCCTGAACGAGCCGGGGTTGTGCGATGGATATGCCAGCCAGCGGCCGGCCTCACAGGTCAGGAAATATTCGCTCAAAGGATTAGGGGCATTGAAGCCCTGGCGGCCTTGTGTCGTCGGCAGGAAACCCGGCGTCGCGGCCGGCCAAAATGGAGCGTTGAACAAGAAGAATCCGAAGTGTCTTCAGATGATTTGGAAGAGGACATCGTGGATAAATTTCCCATGGAGTGCAAGCCGAAGCAATGCATCTTTTGCCTGGGCGACGGAAGCAAGCCTTACGAGGAACGAATTTTTGAATATTGTCGAGCAAGCAAGATGATGGATGCGGTTGAGAAGCACTTGAAGGAGTTCGAACCAGATGATCAGGTTCCGTGTCCGCATCCGCGATGCGAGGCAGCCAAACTGGTTCTGTCAAATGTCACGACTTTCAAGAACCATACTGCGAATGTGCATAAGATAGTGTTGCGTGCATAGACTCTATTTGCTCTTCCTATATTCTGTTTATTGTGTCCGGTCTCATCAATTTTGCAGTTATTTCCTGTGCGCTGATGGTTCAATGACTGATACATTTACTGCTGTGAACTATACCCTGGCTTTATGTTCAATGTCTTACGTCTCTCCGCTTTGATGCTGCTGAGAGATGACGAAGGAGCAGAACAGTAGCTCAATCTGTTTGAAGGAAGATTTTGACTGGTTTCCTCTCCAAACAACCTGGCCCGAAGATTGTATATATCTCGACTCCCATTTCCAGCAGACATCAGCAGATCGCCTATTAATGATTGAATTTTATCGTCCTCTTTGCTCATAGCCACTTTAGACCGTTCCTCCATTCCTTTAAGCTCTGCACGTCAGTCAGAGAGAACGCGGATCTCATCTGCAACCCTTTTCTGAAGTGAAGCCTTTGTAATTGCGAGGGCTTTACTCTGATTCAGTATTTCTTTCCGTATTTCACTTAGCTGTACAGCTTGGCGGTCATCCTGAAGTGCGTTAATGTTTTGTCGCAGACTGCATCACTGTCGCAACCTCGAAAGTACTCATCCGTCGACGATGAAATACAGAATGACGAAGTACGTTCATGAATGAAAGCACGCTCATGAAAGGTTGCTCCACGGTGTTATTGTATGCACGATACGTACCCACCTGTTCGGTTCCAATGCTTCGGGACAGTCCCACCTATGCTCCTTTAATAATTCAGATATTCACACCAATTCGAAACAACATTCTTCAAGAAGACGCTGGGCTGTCGTGAAAACCAGATGTTGAGCTCAGTAAGGCAGATATGTCGGATCCAACATCAGTTCGTCACGGGTAGACGGTATTGGGGCCAGGTCCCGTTCTTTGCCAGATCTCAGAGACTAAGGCTATGAGCTGTGTGCGCACAAACCACGTGGGGGATCCTCGGTCGTAGCGGATCTCAACGTAGATTTTCGGGCCTCGCGTTTGACATCGTCTGCACCGAACGGATTTCTCATCCCTGTATCGACCAAAGGGCTTGAGATAGGGTGCAGCACTTCCTAGTAATCGAGGTGGTGGTCCAGAGAACTCACCAGCATTCGATGAGAAGTACACTCAAGAACCTGTTCTGTTTCGCCATACTCAAGGGATACTTTTTCTCTGGATGTCTTTCCATGAACACCGCCAAATCCCCTCGGGATGGAAAACGATGCGAGATTCTTCCGGTTTTTTTCGCATCAAGGAAATGATATATGTTGATATTTAAGCTTTTCAGTGCCTAATGAAACTCAAGAAGACATCAGCATAGGTACTTACTACAAAAAGCCCGCCGAGCGCATCGCAGTAAGGGGCTGTACCTTTTTGCATTGTTTGATAGATGGTGGTACCGGATTGACTCCGCAATCCTGGCAAAGCGCCTGCCATCTCTCCGTGATATGAGCGTCGTTACCGTAATGGGAGACAAATTCCACGCCAACCCTTTGGACTCTTAGTGTCCTCTTGGTTGCCCCTCCCTCAAGGTCGAGGCTTTGAAGGCTGTATAGCATGGAAGAAAACTCGTCATTATCCGTGCCATGCTGAGCTCCAGTACGACTTTTCCTCCTATCGATGTTGCAGCCGACGGGAACCTCTGGGCCAAAACAGTGACCCCAAGCCTTCTCAAATGATTTGCTGTTCGAGGCTTTTTTCCATTTATGATCTTTCGCTAAACGACGAAATTCCGTACTGCTGGAAGAACGCCGATCTTGTCGAGGCTAGTATGAGTGCCATAACAGATACGGCAATTTTCCAGGGAATTAGAAGTTTTGACTGTTGTGGTCCCGCATACAAATTCCTTCGATCCTCGATGTGGGCGAGCCAAAAGCAAGAAGGTCAGCGAAACCACTGGCCGACACGGCCGAAATACTCAATATGTGGGAAATAAAACGTCCCAAATTCTATGACAAAGGGATATTAAGGACCAGTCTAAGATATTCGCGCGCAGAACATCTATTGCCAAAAATATTCATTTCAGGAAAGGGGCCTCGTAATGGAACACATAATTCTTCTTGCTTCGCTGTAGAAGATGTGAGAAATAAGGATCGTCCGATATGTTTTGTGGCGTCGGGTTCTTGCGTGTTATCTTTTCATCTCGATGCACCAGAATGCAGTCATGAACAAACAGAGTAAAGCGTGGCGTTCGATCAGATGTGGGAACAGACAGTAATGAGTCAAGCGTACATGACTGGAGATTGTGGACGAATCTTTGTGTGTTCTGAACTGTGGGTTTCTACATGCGAGACGCATTGCGGGCACCATGCCTTATTATTGGATAGGCACTTTGTTCCTGTTCATTTGTCGATCATAAGTACTTCTGTCAGGCTCCGTGAGGACAGCTGACATCTTTTCGACGACGTGCGTCATCAAACGCGACGCTTTACTGAATTATTTCGACCGTTTATTCATGACTGCGTTGTGATGCTTCGAGATGATGAGAGATAACGCAAGAATCCGAAGCTCCGAATCGTATCGATCGATTCCCGTTTCTCTCGTTCTCAAAAGCGGACCAATAATCAATGCTCCACCAGTTGGCTTACTCTGATGAACCTGAAGTTACTCTTTCGTTGCTGTCACAATAAGACGACACCGATATCCAGTGATGGAACATCCATTTCGTAATCTTCAAGATATCTTTCGAGCTCGTCTTTAGCCGTGGAATTGTGTATAGTTGCGTGGCTGTCTACCATCTATCTCTGTTTGCAATGAAATACCCTACCTCCTCGCTGTCGGCCGCCCTTTGCCTAATCAACCAGCTTCTGTTCGTATCATAAAAGCGATCTGGACAGCCCATGTAGGATGGCGAAGTGTGATATATAATTCCAATATACCTCAGGGCTTGCTTGATATCAACCGATGAAGAAAAGGAAGAAACGCAGTCTAAGTAAAGCTCCTTCCAGAGCTTCGAAGCGAAAAGCATCCAGCTTTGGTGACAAGATGACTTCACCCAGTTCCGAAAGGGCGGCGGCCATAAGGAGGCCCTCGCTGGCAGTGATGGGTGCTGTAGACATTGATTGGAAACTTTTACGACGATTCTACGAGCCAATGCTGCTACTGAAGCTGCTTGATCCTGTTCGCGGTCAACGTGTCGACCGGCCGACCGACCCTGAGCATGGCGCTTTGAGCTCGACAGAACTTCGTCGAGCCTTCGTGGATAAACTTGCTTACTTGTGCGACTTCAAGAAAGGGGGGGATACAAGTACTGCAATTGCCCTTCAGGATAGTCCTCAGGGTGTCGTCATTCATTGTGCAGCAAACGATCATGTGAAGCCGCGCGTGAAAGACTTTATTCGTGAAACATTGGAATTGCTGGTTACAGTAGATGACACGAATCACGCCAAAGTTGAAGCTCTGATATTCAAGAAAGCCATCTCGCTCAGCAGAAATAGGCTTCGTACATATTGAAAGCGGACGGATGGGATGATAAGAAAATGCTCAAAGCATTTACAGTGTAATGCTCCTTCTTCATCTTCCACTGAAATGGTAGCAGAGAAGTCAACCGATTCGGGCACAGCCTTGAAACTTTGCTCGTGGCTTAACGAACTTCAGCGGACTGCCGAAAGCATGTCAAGCCTGGTGAGGAAATGCTATCAAGCAAGGAACTCGCGGCTTCTCCGGGCGCTTGATCGACTCTCCGCAGAAGGCAAGCCTCACTGCCGAGCCTTCCAAGACCTACGCCACTACATCGGACGGCTAGAAGCCCATCGAATGGCAACGAAGACACTGGTGGCGGCAGTCGCCGGGGCCCCTGGATTCCTTGAGGGGTTTTCGGTTCAAGTGGAGCCTTCCTCCCCTCGTGCATATTGCAATCTGCTTCCTGAGGATACTACCGCTTCCGGCATTATGGGCCGAATGTGTCCAAAGGACGGCGCTGCATCGTATCGGGATGCCTTAAAACTCATGGACTCCTCGTATGAACTTAATCTGGATGTCGCGCTTGAGGAGAATTGTGCTTTTGAAACCCGGGTCCATGCAGAACTACTCTTGTTAGATCTGTTTATCCGTAAGAAACATGAGTTCACGGGCGAAGACAGGTATATTGGATGTAGCAAGCCAGCCTGCTATTCCTGTTCACAATATTTCCGAGCTCAAATTACAAGCTTTACACTGCCGGCTTGCCACAATAAGCTGTATCTTCGTTGGCGACCTCCAGATATTTTCGACGAGATAGACCTTGAGGCGATTCAGCGTCGGAATGACACTATGAATAATATGAACGTGAGAATTCAAGAAGAAATCAAAGAGCAACTTGATAGACGGACTTTGACAAGGCATCGTCAGTTCGACTCGACCACTGGCAGGAGCATTGCCTTTGACATTGAAACGTTCCAGAACCACTCGAACGATGAGCGTTTTGACTTAAATTTGGGCACTCGTAAAAGTTTTGTAAAGGATTTGGAGGACGCTCCAGAGCAACGTTGGGAGAGTTCGGAAGAAAGCTTAGAAGAAAGCTATGATGGTTCTGACGGAGGTGTTTCCATTACATAAGCAAGCTATCGCTCTCTCGATACTCGGTCGGAAGATTAATCGCAAATCAAATGGCGATACCAAAGGATCATGGGGGCCTTCTGATTTCAAGCTTCGACTACTTAGCGACTGATGACAGTTTGTTGAACGTTGAAGACCGAACATCGGATTTAGATAGGCTGTCATAGTGCCAGTCAATGAACTAAAATTGCAACGGTCATACTTTGCATTACATCGGAAACAGTCTTCCATCACTACCTCAAGAGATACTAGACATACCATACCAACCACATTAAGACAACTCTTGATATAAGATGCACTTCAAGCTTAGCCCAATCTCTCGAGCATCTGCTTAACAAGATCTCTCGCAAATGAACCAACTTCCTCCAAAAGCAATTGGAACTCGTTGCTCCGTGACAAATCCTCAACTACACATGCGGAATAG